>JQIA01000161.1_pt1 | contig 30469 bp, 27 predicted proteins | sample 811431 | NCBI WGS metagenome assembly JQIA01 (sample SAMN02998118, study PRJNA258478) | marine sediment metagenome | biome: marine; feature: seafloor; material: sediment; isolation source: oil-polluted sediment collected from 3 locations (0.5 km, 0.7 km and 0.9 km)... | place: USA: Gulf of Mexico ...
TATCATATTTGTCAGGGGCAATTTTCAGTAGTTCTTCAACCGTACGCATGCCTGCCATACCGTTTCCGATGACGACTAGTTTTTCTTTCATTGCTCTCTCCAGGATAATTCGGGCGCTTAAATGTAATAATTAATATCTTATATATACTGTGCCTATCGCATAACTCGTGCCACTTTTCTGAAAGCGTGGCAAAAGCCTTTAAATTAGCGACTTTAGATGATAGTCCTCTTTATATAAGGAATACTCCTTGCACAAGAGTTGTGCGTGCTTTTTTCTGGTGCATTGCTTGCGCCCTTGTATGGTGCGTTGCTTTGTTGAGGGGCTGAAATAAGTCGGTAGGCGTTAGGCTGGGGATGAAATAACAGCATGACTATTTTAAAGGCTAATCTGTTAAAATCGTTTGTTGTTTAAGTCTTTAAGCTGATTCGGAATGTTATTTAGGTGTAATGTGAAATCTTTAGTCAAAGGTATAACAAAAAATTCATTAGTTACCCGAGCCATGAGGGGGTGGGCTGCTATTATCATTTTGGTGCTAATCAGCATGGCTGCGTCCCTGATTATTACCCAGTCTACAGATGGTGATGCTGAAAGGATTAATGTGGCAGGTTCGCTAAGAATGCAGTCTTATCGAATATCTCAAGTGGTTTTGAGGGTTAATCATAATCTTAAGAAAAGTCAGAGCGAATTATATCTCGAACTGGAGGAGTTTGACCGCCGCATTGAAACACCTATATTAACGGAGCTTTTGGATTTTCCTGCATCAAATGCTGAAAGACAGATTCTGGAATCAACTATAATAGAGTGGCAGGACCTGAAGGCAGGGTTGTTAAATTACCGCCAAAATAATGAACTCGAATTGCTCTCTGATATTGACCGTTTTGTTACGGGAATAGACAAAATGGTTGGGATGTTTCAGGCGCAAACGGATTATAAAATTGAGCAGCTTCGCCTGATACATGCGGTGAGTATTTCATTGGTTATTATTGTTGCCTTTCTCGCTTTGCTTGATCTTTACAGAATGGTCGCACTCCCGTTGAGAGAGTTAGTTGTAGCAGCAGATAAAGCAAGGCATGGTGAGCTTAGCACCAGAGTTGATTACCTGGAGAATGATGAGCTTGGGTTATTGGGAACAACGTTTAATCATATGGCATCGAGTCTCGAGGCGACTTATCAAGATCTTGAAAGCAGGGTTGCAACAAAAACACATGAGCTGCAGGCACAAACAGAATCTCTTGAACTGTTATATGAAACTTCACGGCTGATTAATGAAGGAAGCTCTCACGCTAGCGCCATTAGGCTAATTAGAGATAATCTTCAGCAGACAATCGCTGCGGGTTCTTTTGAAATTTACCTGACACCTCAGGCCTTGGCTTATATAGAGCCCTCTGAAGAGTTTAAGGAGGTGTCGGGTGATGATACAACTTGGCCAAAATGTAAAAATTCAGAACATTGCTTTCGTATTGCAGATAAAAAGCATAGCTATGGTTTCCTCTTATGGCATATTAGCCCTCAGAGCGTGACAGAAGAAAACAGGCAGTTAATCGCTGCGGTTTGTGACTTGCTGGCTTCAGCGTTTAGTCGTGATTGGAAAAACGAACAAACCTGGCGCCTTTTACTGGTTGAAGAAAGAGCGACTATTGCCAGGGAGTTACATGATTCGTTAGCTCAGGCTTTGGTTTATCAGAAAATGCAAGTCCGTCGCTGGCAAACATTAAGTGAGCGGGGTGCAGATAAAGCGCAGTTGGCAGAGATTACTGCAGAAATAAGGCAGGGTTTGAATGCCGCCTATGCACAGCTTAGGGAGCTATTAATAACCTTTAGACTCAAATTGGATGATCCTGGTTTGGAAGCGGCGCTTAAGGCCACGGCTGCTGAATACCGTGAGCGGGGTTCAATGATAATCTCATTGAACTATACTTTAGGCGCGATGACATTTCGACCCAATGCAGAGATTCATATATTGCAAATAGTTAGAGAGGCCTTGTCTAATGTAGTGCGTCACGCTCAGGCTGATAAGGCAGAGATTAATTGCTATATTGTTGATAAGAGTGAGGGCTGCCGAAGCCTGGTCGTTGAAGTCTCAGATAATGGCGTAGGCCTGCAAGACGATTCTTCCGGGCCGATGCATCATGGTGTAAGTATTATGAATGAACGGGCACAAAGTCTTGATGCGCAGCTATCGATGAATAATAATCCCGATGGTGGCGTCATTGTTCGTATTGTTTGTGATATGGAAAAAATAAAACATAATGGCTAGTAATCGGTCAGAATAGTAGAATTTACGGTGGTGAGATAATTAATTATGACAAGTAACGACGAACAGTTAAATATTTTAATCGTTGATGATCACCCCATGTTGCGTCGAGGCGTTAGAGAGCTTCTGCAATTGGAGTCGGGCTTAGATGCGATTGGTGAGGCAAGCTCCGGACAGGAGGCGTTGGAAATAGCAGAAAACCTGGAACCTGATCTTATCTTACTTGATTTGAATATGCAGGGAATGGATGGTATTCAAACGCTTAAGGCCTTGCGAGATAAAGATATCTACTCTCGAGTAGTGATCTTCAGTGTATCTGATAATCATGACGATGTTATTGCCGCACTCAAGGCGGGCGCTGATGGGTATGTTTTGAAAGAAACAGAGCCAGAAGAATTGGTTTCATATATTCGTCAGGCAGCTACAGGTACCATGGCTATTAGCGATAAGCTTGCAGCGGTATTGGCCTCTGAAATTAGTAACAGAAAGGAGGGTAGTGAGCGCTCGGTAGATGGGCTTACACAGCGAGAGCGCCAGATACTCAAGCAAATTGCTGCAGGCATGAGTAATAAAATGATCGCAACCAAACTTGATATTGCGGAGGGTACGGTTAAGGTGCATGTGAAAAATCTGTTGAAGAAACTTAAGATGCGTTCAAGAGTTGAGGCGGCTATTTGGGCGATGGAAAATAATCTTAATTAATATGGGTAATGATGAACTCAAGTAAGTTAAGTGTAGATGCAGGCATTATCGCCGGTGGATTAGGTTCTCGTTTAGAGGGTGTTGATAAGGGCTTGCTCCACTGGCAAGGTGTTGAGTTTGCGAAGCATATCGCGGCTCGCCTCCGGCCATATGCCAACACGCTTATTGTTAACTGCAATCGTAATGGTGAGCGTTATCAGAATATTGCGGATAAAGTGGTTAGCGATGGTGATGGGGAATTTAATGGCCCTTTAGCTGGCTTACGTGCACTGTTGCAAGCGTCGGATGCTGATTATCTTTTGGTTTCACCTTGCGACACACCTGCGCTGCCTGAGGATTTTGCTGAGAAGATGTTGGCGTGTTTAGAACTGAATCCTGGTGCAACCATCGCAGTGGATGACGGTGACCGTCTTCATCCGTTACACCTGCTTATCCCTGTTTCTCTGGCAAAGAGTATTGATGACTACTTGAAATCAGGAGAGCGAAGGATGATAAAGTGGCTAAAGAAAAACAATTTGGTTTGCTGCGACTTTTCAGATCAGCCTGAAGGTTTTTTAAACGTGAACTCGCCGGAAGAGATGGAAACTTTGATTGGGCAGATATAGTAACTGCCCACTCAGAGCTTGCTTCTATTGCTATGTTACTTCTTCCAACGCTCAGCTCGTTTCTGATCTGTTCCTTTTTCTTCCACCCAGTTATCACACGATGTTGTCAGCTCTTTTTTCCAAAACGGTGCATCCACTTTCAGGTAATCCATAATAAACTCACAGGCTGAAAAAGAAGCTTCTCTGTGAGCACTGCTGACACCTACAAATACAATTTGATCGCTCATCTTAAGTTCGCCAACCCGATGAATAACGCGCACCTGATTGATGGGCCAGCGTTCATGGGCTTGATCAATAATAGTTTGCAGGGCTTTTTCTGTCATGCCTGGGTAGTGCTCAAGAAACATACCTGTTAGATCGCTTCTATCACCAAATTCTCTAACTAGCCCTGTAAAACAACAAATAGCACCGATTTTTGGACAGTCAGTTTTGAATGCATCCATTTCATCTTGCACATTAAAATCGGCTTCTTGAATGCTAATCATACGTAATTAACCTCTCTGAAAAACATTACCTTTAGCCCCCTGTGACAGGAGGAAAGAACGCGATTTCGTCATCAGCATTTACTGCACTGCTCATACTTGCCATTTCTTGATTGATAGATACGAGGAGTTTTCCGTTTTCCAACGCGGTGTTCCAGGGAGCACCGCGCTGAATAAGAAGGTCAACAATATCCTGTGCCGTACTTATGCCTGTGACATCATTTAATGTTTCTTGGTCACATTGTAAGCGCTCTCTTAAGCTGGCAAAGAAAAGTATTTTCATGATATTTTCGTTCCAATATTAACTGTTGCCAAAAAGTTCGGAGAAAGGGCTGAATTCCACTAAATCACCTTTTTGTGGAGCTGTATTCTCAGGGATAATTGCAAGCCCGTCTGCCCAAGATGCAGAGCTCAATACACCGGAGCTTTGATTGGGGTGGTTCTCAATAAAGGCTTCGCCATTCTCATAGTTAATTCGGGTGCGTAAATATTCACGTCGCTTGCCAGGCTTTTTCAAACTAAAGCCAATAGGGAGTTTAAACGAGTGAGCTTTAACATTTGAAGCGCCCTGGCTCTTCAAAAGATATGGGCGAGCGAGAATGCAGAATGTTACAAAAACGGCGCCAGGGTTGCCCGGTAAGCCAATGATAGGGGTGTTAGCCACTTTCCCGTAAGCGAAAGGTTTGCCGGGTTTGATGGCTAGTTTCCACAGGTTAAGTTCACCTAGTTGGTCAATAGCGGCCTTAACGTGGTCTTCTTCACCTACTGACACGCCACCACTGGTAATAATAACATCGGCAGATTCTGCTGCATTGGTCAGCGCTTTTAGCGTTGCATCTAAGGTATCTTCAACAATGCCAAGGTCTAGAATTTCAAACTCAAAACCCTTTAAAAAACCGTGCAAGGTATAGCGGTTAGAATTGAATATTTGCCCTTCGCTTATGTTCTGGCCAGGCTCTATTAGCTCATCGCCGGTAGAAAGGATAGCGACTTTTAGAGGGCGGTAAGCCTTAACTTCAGCAACGCCTATAGATGCCATTAAACCCATATCCTGAGCCCTTATTCGATGGCCTTTTTGTAGTATGGTTTGATGGGTTTTAATATCCTGCCCTTGTGGGCGAATATTTTGATTAAGTTTGATACCCGTAGGTAATGTAACTTGGCCATCTTGCTCTGAGCAGTCTTCTTGCATTATAACGGCAGTGGCATTTTCAGGAACCGTTGCGCCAGTGAAAATTCTGGCTGCTGTGCCAGATTTGAGCGCTTGAGGTATTGAGCCTGCCGGTATTCTCTGGGAAATAGGTAGTGTTACCGTGTTGTCTGTTTGGCAGTCATTAAAATTTACAGCATAACCATCCATGGCACTATTGTCGTGAGGAGGGACATCTATGCTGGAAATAACGTCTTCAGCTAATACTCTGCCTAATGCATCAACAATAGGTATCAATACATTTTCTGAAACGGGAGTGGCTTTGTTCAGTAATTCGTCCAGCATGGCATCAACTGAACGCAGTTGGCCTCGGTCACAACAACTCATAATTTTTTCCTGATTCTTTTGTAGAGGGTTAGCCGCGGGGTCCGCAATAAGACTTGTTCACTAATAAACCAACAAAGTTGCAAGGGCGGTGGGTGCTGTCTAATTGTTCTTTAATCACTCTATTCCAGCCTGTTCTGCACGCACCTGTTGAGCCAGGAAGACAGAAAATAACTGTTTTGTTAGCTAAGCCTGCAAGAGCTCGTGATTGTATAGTAGAAGATCCTATTTCATCATAAGAAACTTGTCTAAATAGTTCGCCAAAGCCTTTTACTTCTTTGTCGAATAGGGGAATAAGTGCTTCAGGGGTGCTATCTCGGTCAGTAAAACCAGTGCCACCGGTAACTATAATGGCTTGCACTTCGGGGTTGGCAATCCATTGAGATACAACGGCACGCATCTGATAGATATCATCAGGTATTAAATTGCGGTCGATTAGTTTATGCCCTGTTTCTTCCAGTGCATCAACGAGTGTTTGTCCAGATGTATCATTCTCATAGTTACGAGTATCTGAAACGGTTAGAACGGTAATATTTAGTGGAACAAATTCCTTGGCAGCACTCATAGTTAATAATCTTCTCGACGGTTGAATGAGTAGCCGCACATCTTATCATTACCTCATACTCTGACAAGCTTACTTGCGTCAATTATTCAGGCATAAGCACTAATTACTGACCCTGCTTGGCTTGGCTGCTGTATACCTATAGGGCTGTATGTTGTGGCAACCTCTTCATTGCGTCGGTCTACAATGTCACTCAAAACATCACTGTTTGTGACCTGATAGCGATTGATCGTTTGATTTATATCTTGCAAGTCTTTGTAGTTCAAACTGTTACTAGTACTTGACGATGAGTCGCTACCTGTCGCACTCTGATAAGCGTTGGTATAGGTTTCAATGTTATCTTGAGTTTGGTTATGGTCGATTACGCTGGTAGCAATGGATCTTTTTTGTTGCTGAGTTTGCTCTTGTGTTTGTTGCAACTCATTACGTTTGTCCAAGGCTGCATCAACAGTATTGTTACGCTGCTCTGGCGTCATAGGCTCAACTTTATTAGTTATTGGTTGAGGCTGATTAATAGATTGGTAAGTTTGAGCGAAGTTTGCGTTGTTGACTTGCATGATGCCACCTCTATCCTTTTCGAGTCATTTGTACTTTCTTTGTCTGGTATGAATTATCACTTGAATAGGTTTGGATAGGTATTCGTACAAGTACATAGGTGGCATCTGTAGTTATACTTAATGCTAAAAGAAGGCCGTGAATAAAAAAATTAGTAATTTTCTGGATTATTGTTATAATTGGGGCTATCTTTAGCTAACACCACTTTTTGGTGGCAGCTTCTTTCCTTAGTATCAGATGAAAGTTTTTGTTAGAAACTGAGTGTTCTTATAAAATCGAACATAAAAATCAAATAATCTTTATCTGGACTTTCCTTCAATAAGATTTTCTTCCTTATCTATAGCCAACTAAACTATGAATCTTACCGAACTTAAGAAAAAACCTATACCTGAACTTTTAGTTATTGCGACTGAAATGGGACTTGATAATTTAGCAAGATCCCGTAAACAAGATATTATTTTCACTATTTTAAAACGACACGCCAAAGGCGGTGAAGACATCTCCGGTGATGGTGTTCTGGAAATCTTACAGGACGGATTTGGTTTCCTTCGTTCGGCTGAGGGTTCTTACTTAGCAGGCCCTGATGATATTTATGTTTCGCCTAGCCAAATTCGCCGATTTAATTTGCGAACAGGCGATACGGTTGCTGGAAAGATCAGGCCACCAAAAGAGGGTGAGCGCTATTTTGCCTTATTAAAAGTGAGCGAAATTAACTTTGATAAGCCTGAGAATTCTCGTAATAAGATCCTTTTTGAAAACCTGACACCTTTATTCCCCACTGAGCGACTTGTTCTTGAAGTGGGTAACGGCAGCACAGAAGACCTTTCTTCTCGTGTAACCGATTTAGTTGCCCCTATCGGTAAAGGTCAGCGTGGATTGATTGTTTCTCCACCTAAAGCCGGTAAAACCTTAATGATGCAGAATATTGCGCAGTCTATTGTGCGTAATAACCCTGAATGTCATTTAATGGTATTGCTAATTGATGAGCGACCAGAAGAAGTAACCGAGATGCAGCGCTCAGTACGTGGTGAGGTTATTGCCAGTACGTTTGATGAGCCGCCAGCACGTCATGTTCAAGTGGCTGAAATGGTAATTGAAAAGGCTAAGCGTCTGGTTGAGCACAAGAAAGATGTTATTATTCTGCTTGACTCGATTACCCGTTTAGCTCGTGCTTACAACACGATTATCCCTTCTTCGGGTAAAGTACTAACAGGTGGTGTAGACGCCCATGCGCTAGAGCGTCCAAAGCGTTTCTTTGGTGCAGCCCGTAACGTTGAAGAAGGCGGAAGCCTGACGATACTGGCAACCACTTTGGTTGATACCGGTTCTAAAATGGACGAAGTTATCTTTGAAGAATTTAAAGGTACTGGTAACCAGGAAATTCACCTTGACCGTAAAGCGGCTGAGAGACGTATTTATCCTGCTATCAACATTCGTCGTTCAGGAACACGTCGTGAAGACTTGTTAATGACAGAAGGTGATTTACAGCGTGTTTGGATTCTTCGTAAATTGTTACATTCAATGGACGATGATGTAGGCGCTATTGAATTCTTATTGGATAAGTTGAAAGAGACTAAAACCAATGAAGAGTTTTTCTTGTCAATGAAAAAGCGATAGCATTTAAGCTACATTACTATTAAGGCTAAGTGTTGCTTTAACAAGTACTAATAAAAAGGCTGGTGATTTTTGAACACCGGCCTTTTTAATGTCCAAGTTTTTAAGAGCTGAGTGTTTAAAGGCTAAGGTAAGTGGAATGAAATATACCGACCTGCGTGATTTTATAAAAAAGCTTGAAAAAGGCGGCGAGCTAAAGCGTATTACGGTGGAGGTTGATCCTTATTTGGAGATGACTGAAATTTGTGATCGCACATTGCGCGCAGGTGGACCAGCACTTCTTTTTGAGAATCCTAAAGGTTTTGATATGCCTGTTTTGGCTAACTTGTTTGGTACGCCTAAACGAGTAGCCATGGGTATGGGTGAAAATGATGTGTCTGCTTTACGAGGCGTGGGTGAATTACTGGCATTTTTAAAAGAGCCTGAACCCCCTAAAGGCTTTAAAGATGCCTGGCAGAAAATGCCCGCCTTTAAGCAAGTGTTGAATATGGCGCCTAAAGAAGTACGCTCAGCCGCTTGTCAGCAGGTTATTATTGAGAAAGATGATGTTGATCTTTACACCATTCCTATTCAGACCTGTTGGCCCGGAGATGCCGGTCCATTAGTTACCTGGCCTTTAGTTATTACGCGCGGCCCTGAAAAAGAGCGACAGAATTTAGGTATATATCGACAGCAGTTAATTGCGAAAAACAAACTGATTATGCGCTGGCTTTCTCATAGAGGTGGTGCGTTAGATTATCGTGAGTGGGTACTTGCTAACCCGGGTAAGCCTTTCCCTGTTGCTGTTGCATTGGGTGCGGACCCCGCTACTATTCTTGGTGCGGTAACGCCTGTGCCAGACTCTTTATCGGAATATGCATTTGCGGGCTTGTTGCGAGGCTCTAAAACAGAGGTAACTTCTGCATTATTAAGTGATCTTCAGGTTCCGGCCAGTGCTGAAATTATTTTAGAAGGTTTTATTTATCCTGATGAAATGGCACCTGAAGGCCCGTTTGGTGATCACACAGGGTATTACAATGAAGTTGAATCGTTCCCTGTATTTACGGTTGAGCGAATAACGCACCGTAAAAATCCGATTTACCATAGTACTTATACTGGTCGTCCACCTGATGAGCCGGCGATTCTTGGGGTGGCGCTAAATGAAGTTTTTATACCTATACTTCAAAAGCAGTATCCTGAAATTGTAGATTTTTATCTGCCGCCAGAAGGGTGTTCATATCGTTTGGCGATCGTCACTATAAAGAAACAATATCCTGGTCATGCTAAGCGTGTGATGATGGGCGTATGGTCATTTCTTCGTCAGTTTATGTATACCAAGTTTGTTATTGTGACGGATGATGACGTGAACGCCCGAGATTGGAATGATGTGATTTGGGCGATGACGACGCGAATGGACCCCGTGCGAGATACTGTCATGGTTGAAAATACACCCATCGACTACCTTGATTTTGCTTCGCCCGTTTCAGGGCTGGGTTCAAAAATGGGCTTAGATGCAACCAATAAATGGCCCGGTGAAACAACACGAGAGTGGGGTGAACCGATTACTATGGATAGTAAGGTTAAGCAGCGAGTAGATGATATCTGGGATTTATTAGGCATAGAAACAAAATGAATTTGTGTTTATGCCAATAGTTAAATTACTGCCCCGTAACTTTCAGTTTGAGTGCGTATCAGGCGAAACCGTTTTTGAGGGGGCATCCCGACAAGGTATTCGTTTTCCTGTGAGTTGTGAGAATGGCGTATGCCATATATGCAAAGGAACATTATTGTCAGGGCGGTGCTTTATCCCCCATAAGGGATATGTAGATGCGATTGATAATGATTTAATATTATGCAAGGCAGTGCCAGACACTGATTGCGAGATAGAAATTAATGGCGTATTAGGGCCAGGAGAAATAGCATTGAGAACATTTGCTTGTCAGGTAGAAGCAGTTGAGAGTATCAATCACGATGTGTATCGCGTTGTACTTAGGCCGCCTGCGGGTAAGCGTGTTGAGTTTCATGCAGGGCAGTATTTATCGGTTCTTATGGATGATAGAGATCCTTCTTTTTTCTCTATTGCCAGTGCCCCCACATTACCAGGTGAAGCATCAAACCGTAATATCGAATTACATATTCAGGCTGCAGAGGGCTGGGAGTCAGCAACGGCTATTATTGGTTACATAAAGAATCATCCTGTATTAAAGGTGCAACTGCCCTTTGGTAAAGCGTGTATCACTGGTATGCCAAAGCAACCTATGGTGCTTGTTGCTGCGGGAACAGGCTTTGCTCAGATGCAAAGTATTATTGAGCATGCATTAGAGCTTAATCCAGAGCAAAAAATAGCATTGTATTGGGGAGGGCGTAAGGCTGATGATTTATATTTATTAGAGCAGCCCAAAATATGGCAAGAAAAATACCCTAATTTCACTTATCGCACTACTAGTGGCGATGTGGAAGATAATGAATGGCCAGGGCATCATGAGCAGCTATTTAATACAGTACTTCAAGACGAGCATAACTTAGCTGAATGCCAGGTTTATGCCAGTGGTTCACCTGAGATGGTATATGCCACAATGGATGCGTTTATTGAACAGGGTATGCCTGTTGATAATTTCCATTCTGATGTGTTGGAATACGCACCCAGGGATTAGAAAAAATTGTAGTTATAAGGTGCGCTTGCGCACCTTATATTACTTCCGCCTCATCGGCTGAGGTAGCTCAGGTAAGCCGACTAAATCAAGAATACCCTGCATAAAATATTCGCTGCTCTGTTGGTGCTCGTCCAGATGAACGGAGAGTCTGCATAACTCTCCGTAGGTTTGTGGTGTTTTCTTGATTCGGTGGCTAGCCTCAAAATATTCCTTGGCTTTGCCCCATAACTGGTTGCGCAGGCTTAGCCTCCCTAGCGCCAATAGTAATATTTCATTGTTAGGGCGTTCTTTAAGCCAGCTCTCTGCAATCAATAATTGCTTTTCTAAGTCATTACTACCCACTTTCCCATATAGCTCTATTAGCTGATTACTCCAATGGTTTTGTAAGACCTTACGAAGTAGGGTGATGGATTGAGTCTGTTCTCCCAGGTTTGCCAAATGCTCTGCGTAGGCGTGAATAATGGTTTCGTCTCTGCGCATTGAGCTGGGTAAGCGGTCCCAATGTTGGTTTAGTTGTTCAGTATTCTGACTGCTGCCTGATTTTCTGCTAATTTCATCGGAGGTTTTCGCTAGTAAATTTATCCATGTTTCTCTTTCCAGCTTATCAAGCTCATGAGTTTCTGCTATTCGTTGTCTGCGTAACTCTGGGATTAACACGCTGAGTTGATGCCAGTCTTCCAGTTTGTAATAAGCGGTGTTTAATAATTTTAGGATGAACGGGTGTTGTGGTGATTTCTTTCTGAGCTTTAGCAGCGTTGCCAGGCATTGCTCTAATTGATTACTGCCCAGTTGTAGTTGTGCTTGCGTAATGCCTACGGCTAAATCTGACCCTGGTGTGCTTTCGTAAGCTTTTTTGAGCAATATTTCTATATCTTTTTCGTTTCCTTGCTCGTACGCAGCTTGAGCAGCGGCAAGGTAATTAATAAGAGGGGTTTCCGCTTTGGGTGCGGCAGATGATAAGTGCTTTTGTGCTCGCCTCCAGTTACCTTCGGCTAGCGCAAGAAGCCCTAGGGTCGTCTTTTTTCGGGCGCGTTGCCCTCCCGTTGAGAGAAACCATCGACTCATGCCACCAGTGGAGCTTTTTACCCCTCTCCAACTTTTAATTATTAAGTAGATTACAAAAGATACAAATGCAAACAGGATGATAGCGACCCATACACTGGTCTCTATTAAGTAGTTGCCCAAGCTAATGCGTACATAGCCAGGGTCTAGCGATATCAGCATGGTGAGCCCTACAGATAGTAGGAGCGCGATAATTGTTATAATGAAAAGTTGTCTCATTGCTTAACTGCTCCACCCTTGATGGATGTGTTTTGTGGGCTTGTGGTCTTATCCTTTTTTGTGCTGACTGAAGGTGCTTGGTGTTGTTTATAAAACTGGGATACACGTTTTTTCATTAAGGCTAGTGACTGTGAAATATCAGGAAAATGAGGGTTAATCTCTTTTGTTTTAAGATTGTTCAAGGTGCTGATGATGAGAGCGGTGCTGTCACTGTTTGTTAAAAAGTAAGTGTGTACCCAAGCCTCTGCTTTTTGCAGGCTGTGTTCGTACATTTTCTGGTTTCGGTCTAGCAGTGCAAGCTCGGCTTGCTCAAACATGAGCCGAAGGTTGTGCTTTAAGTAGTAAATTTGCTCAGGGGCCAGCAGAGGTTCCACCGGTTCATCGAGGCGACGGATAGAAATTAGCTGTTTTATTTCATTCAGCGTCTGATTAAGTAACTGACTAAAGCTATTCTCTTCTGTATTGGGTGAAGTTGTTTCCCCGGGCATTAGAGTGGAGGAAAGTGTTTCCTCACTTTGAGTCAAGTAGTGGCTTTGGTCAAGTTTGCTAGAAAGGTCTATTAACGCTTCGATTTGCAGGTATATTCCTTCTATATCGGTGCGAGGAATCTGTTGTAAGGCGAGAATATCCTTAGCGAGCTGTTGTCGTACTATATAAAGGCCGGGGTCATCTGTTTCTGCCAGAACGCTGTTGGCGGCGGTGAGTATTGCTTCTGCCCCTATAAAATCTTTCTCCATATTAAAGCGTTGATTTGCCAGACGCATTAAATATTCCGCTTCTGCCATTAACCAGTCTGTTCGGCTTTGACCACCTACTTGAACAAGTTGCCTTGCATTGTGTTCAATTTGCTTTCGATGAGTCGCCAGTTGCTCACTCAGTGTTCGGCTTTGAGCAATGATATCTGTTGATTGCTGGGTTATTTTATTCTCTAGCTGCTGCATTGTTCTGCTTTGACTGCCATCATCTTTTTCTATATAAGAGAGTTGCAGCCCAAGCCTGTCTATTTTTTGAAGGCTGACCCAGCCATAGGCACTGAGTGCAGAGATAATAGTGATTAAGATGATAATAACAAACCACAAAGGCCACAATCGTACAGATCGGGTTTGGATAACTGGCACAGGGAGTTGGGGTTGGCTTTCGTTTGTCACTATAAATCCTATTTATAACGGTTGTTGGATAATAATTGTTGGTGCTAAAGTCTATGGTTTGATGCTATGCACTCTATTAAAGAGGGTTCGTCGAGCGCGTCGGGAATCAAAATATTACTGAAACCTAATGATCTTGCCTGACCTGCTACACGTTCGCTCGGTACTAAAATCGTTTTGTCTGTTATGTTTAATGCTCTATTTTGACTTAACTTCACAAGATTATGCAATGTTTCACCGCTTAAAGTTATGAGTATATCGGGTGAGAACGTAATTAATGCTTCATCAAGCTCTGAATCTGTGTATGGCGGTAGTGTTCGTTGATATAACTCGGCGTAGTCTACTTTGGCGCCGCGCTGTTCAAGTGCCTGTTTGAGTAGTTCTCTGCCATCAACACCTCTAAGAATGAGTATATTCTCATTGTTTACCTGCGCTAGTTCAGGTAAGTCTAGCAGTGCTTCACTATCGTTGCCTTGAAAAGCGGTAATGACTTCAATATCGGCATCATTAAGTACGGAAGCAGTTTTATCACCAACAGCATACCATTTAATAGAAACAGGTAGTTGAGGCCAGTATTGATCAACCCAATGTAGGCCAAGTCGTGCAGCATGTGTGCTGATGGCAATAATATGATAGTACTGATCAAGATTGAGAAAATAGTTCTTTAGAGACGGGCAAAGAGGGACGGGTGTGATTTCAATAGAGGGAAGCTGAATAACTTCAGCCCCCTGTGTCTGCAGTTGCGCAACAAGTGTTGCGCCTTGACCTTGAGGGCGAGCAACAAGAACCCTAATTCCCTTTAATAATTGATCGTTCTTACTGCTCACTGTTATAAACCGACTCCAGAATTTTTCCTGCCCCTTGTGCAAGTAGCGCTTCTGCCAACTGAACGCCTAACTGCTCAGCCTGATCTGCCGGGCCTCTTATTTCTTCACGAATGATATGGCTGCCGTCTGGCTCACCCACGAGACCCCGAAGAAATAGCTGGTCGCCTTCAAGTACAGCATAACCCGCGATAGGTACCTGGCATCCACCTTCAAGGCGGCGGTTCATGGCTCTTTCAGCGCTAACGCAGATTTGGGACGTTTCATGAATAAGTGGTTTAATCAACTCGATTATTTCTATATCAGCAAGACGACATTCAATGCCCAGTGCGCCTTGGCCTGCAGCGGGTAGGCTAACTGTGTCATCGATGGTACTACTGATACGGTCATTGAAACCGAGTCTCTTTAAACCTGATGAGGCAAGAATAATCGCGTCATATTCATCATTGTCGAGCTTTGCTAAGCGAGTATTAACATTACCTCGCAGCCAGTCAATTTTAAGGTCCGGACGGCGTTCACTTATCTGGCAACGACGTCTTAAACTAGACGTGCCTACTACAGCGCCTTCAGGTAATTCATCAAAATTGGCGTATTTATTACTAACAAATGCATCTGTAGGGTCTTCACGTTCAGAAATAACCGCAAGGCCTAACCCTTCAGGAAACTCCATAGGCACATCTTTCATTGAGTGCACGGCAATATCAGCACGATTCTCAAGCATGGCGTTTTCAAGTTCTTTTACAAACAAGCCTTTTCCGCCCACTTTAGCGAGGGGAACATCAAGAATTTTATCGCCTTTGGTCGACATAGCCAGTAGTTCTACTTCAAGCCCCGGGTGTAGGGATTCAAGTCGAGCTTTAACGTGTTCTGCCTGCCACATGGCTAGTGCGCTTTTTCGTGTTGCAATTCGTAGTTTCGAAATCGTCATTACTGGCTTCTTTGCGTTTAAATGTGTGTATTTGAGTGAAATCCTACCTTTTTTGATATGAAATGTCTTGATTTATGGCAATGGTAGATAAATCTATTTCACTGCAATAGTCGCCTGTGAGGTGCTAGTTCTACTTAGAATAAGTTCGGAAACAAAAATTCGTTCTAAACCATGCAGTAAAACAGGCTTTTTCTCACCTAACTTATGTTGATAGATTGTGTCAAAGGCGAGTACATTCTTTACATAACGCCGTGTTTCATCATAAGGTATGGTTTCAACCCATACATCAATAGGTAGGGCAGGAGAGGATTTAACCCACCGTTTAACTCGGTGAGGCCCTGCGTTGTAGGCAGCAGTCGCTAACGCTCTGTTTTTATTAAAGCGTAAGTACATTTCTGATAAATAATTTGAACCCAGCTTAATATTGTAAGAGGGGTCATAGAGGGAATTTTTTGAGGGCTTTAGTCCAATCTTTTTTGCGGTTTGGCGAGCTGTAGCCGGCATTAGTTGCATTAAGCCTCTGGCTCCTGCACCGGACCGAACCCCTTCTGCGAAAGCACTTTCTTGTCGGGCGATAGCAAACAGCCACGAGGACTCTAAATTAACCTGACTCGCCGCTGTTGCGAACTCCTGCTTGTAAGGTGTAGGGAAACGAATTGAAAGATCATGCCAGTGGTCGGCTGCAATAACCGCTCTAATGGCGTGGTTATGCCAGCCCCATTGATTGGCAAATTTAGCCAATGACATTAAATCAAGCGGGTCTGCTTTTGTGTTTACAACATATTGCCATTCACGTTTTGCAGTGTTTGTGTGTCCGATGTTTAAAAATTCTTTGGCTCTGTCAATTTCAGGTAAATTTCCAACTTCTTTGTGTTTTCCGAGTGTAATAGGTAGCGGCGAGTTGGTTAATGAAAAAGGCGCGCCTAAAAGCTCTGCAGTGAGAAAACCGTAATAGGTTCGGGTTTTAGCCAGCTTATTGAGTTGTTCCATATCTTGCAGGGGGACTTCAATGTTTTGGGCTAGATAAGCCTGGTATTTCCAGTAATGCCATTGAACGTCCATATTTCCCGTTTTTTCGAGAACCTCAACCCATTTTAATACCGATGACCAGTCGCTGGCCCTAAGGCTAACGCGAATTTGCCACTCTAAGACTTCTCGGCTGTTATATTCCGGAGGGAGTGAGGCTAGTAAATTAGAGGCTTCTTGATCAAACTGACGTGCTAAGCCTAGGTATATTTTTCTTTCTAATTCAGCGACTTCTTTTACGCTGAACTCAAAACGGTCCTGTTGTTTCTTCCAATAACTTAATGCGAGGTCAGGGCGCCGTCTCACTCTTCGTTTTAGCCCGTGTAATACGGCATCTTTCATATAAGGGTTCGCGGAAGGAAAGCGTTTAGTACTACTGACAATGGAAGGGCTTTTATGCGCCCAGATCATCATATCAGCTGCTTTTCTTTGGTCGCCCTTGAGAAAGTTAGCAGAATAACTGGCCAGTGATGTATGGCCTCTTGCCAGAGCCAGCTGAAGACGCTCATAAGCAAACTCAGATTTAAAATAGGGTGATTTTAACCAAACCTTGAATAATGGCGTACATGCTTTTGGTGCTGATCCGCTGGTAATCCAAGCATCGGCGGTGCGTGCTAGGGCTTTATCTTCCTCCCCTGAACGATAAAGAGCTCTAAGGTAATAACAATTAAGAGTGGACGACTTTAAATTTTCATCATAATTAGCAAGAAATGTATCCCACTCGCCTCTGCCAGGCAGACTTAGTAACCATTCTTTTTGAAGTCGATAACTTATGGATTGATTTGGGTAACGTTCTAAAAAGACTTTAACGGCTTGGGTATCTTTATATTTGCCATGGCGAATACCTTCATATTCAAGGTAAGGGGTTAATATATAATTAGAAAGTGATTTACTTAGCTGGTTAAACTGCTCTATTTTTCCGGCACTTAGGGCATCAAGTGCGGCAAGATAATTTTGTTGTGTCGTATTAAGTTTGGCGACCAGTTGAATAGGCGCCAGAAGAAGAATAAATGTGACTAGAGTGCGGAGTTTTATCATTGTTTTCTCATTATGGTGTTCGTGCCCGACGAATGAGAGAAATACTGTTAACGCATATTCGGGTTGTTCTTTTTGTGAAGAACTCAGGTTACAACGATTGCTTTGAATAAAACAAGTGTGTTTTATAAAATTCAGAATTACTTATTGTAATAATAGTCTCAAAAATGTGACTTTTCTTGCTAAATCTTATTGTAGAAAGTGGCTCAAGCTAATAAATATTGGGGCTTTTCTCATCATTTTGAGTGCGTTCCTTGATTCCGTTTTACTTCATCATGCCTACTTTTCATCCAGCCACCCCTTAACATCACTAATATGTCGTCTGCTTACTGCAACTTCACCTGCCTGTCCCTTTAAACGAATAACGTAATGCCCTGCGCTATCTCTTACTAACGCTTCTATAAAATCTGTATTAACTAATGAGTTTCTGTGAATACGAAGAAAGCGGGGAGAGTAATCTGATTCTAATTCTTTTAAGGTGTTATCTATGACTGTTTCACCGTTTTGGTGGTAAACGGTTACGTATTTTTGGTCTGCCATAAAATAATGAATATGGGTGATATCAATAAGCTCGCTGCCTTTCCATGTTTTGGCGACTAAATAAGGCGAGGAGGTTTCATCTTTTGAGTCTGGTTTCTGATTTTCGCTTAGTTGAACTTTATTGAGTTTTCCTGCTTGTTGCAGTGCCTTTTCAAGGGCCTCTTTCCTGACAGGTTTAAGAAGGTAATCTATAGCCTGTACTTTAAAAGCAGAGATAGCATATTCATCATAGGCGGTACAAAAAATAATGGCGGGTGGTGTTTCAAGGTTTGCAATTTGTTGAGCTGCATCCAGGCCGTCCATTCCTGGCATTCGAATATCTAACAGAACAATGTCTGGCTCTGTGCTGCGTATTTCTGCCAGTGCCTGCTCACCATTTCCGGCTTCGCCGCACACCTGATAGCCATCTAATGCATCAATAAGGCGTATAAGACGTTCCCTTGCAAGCTGTTCATCATCGACTACTAAAACTTGATTAGGTGCCTTCATTTTACTCATTCCTTTATACATTCTTGTTTTTAATTTCAATTTTTTATTGGACGGGAAACCGCAGAGTTACTGTAAACTGGCCATCAATTTGGCTGGTTTTCATCACTGCTTGTTGTTTGAAAATGGCCTCAAATCGGCTGCGTATATTGTCTAAGGCGATTTTGTTGCCTTGTTTGTGAGAGCCTGATGTTGCTTCATCAAAAGGGTTGCTGATTAGAATGTAAACGGTATTCTTTTTTCGATAGCTTTCAATGGTAATTACACCGCCTTCTGTTCTTGGTTGAATGCCGTGGTAAATAGCATTTTCAACTAAAGGTTGAAGGCTAAGCGGGGGGATTAATACACTGCCGTCATAGCGTGATAACTTCCACTCTACGGCCATTCTTCCGCTAAGCCTTAGCCCTTCAATATGAAGGTAGCGCTTACACAGTTCCAGCTCATCTTTTAATGGGATAAGCATTTTTTTATTGTTGAGTGTGGCTCTAAATAATTCGGATAAGTCAAGTACCGCTTCTTCGGCTGTTTCGGGGTTTGTGGCGATGAGGCTGGCAATGGTATTCATACTGTTGAATAGAAAATGGGGGCGGATTCGCGCTTGAAGCGCTTCTAGTCTGGCTCGCAACTCTGCCTGTTTTTGTTGGCGCCATTGATGCTGAAGGTAAAAATAGCGCAATGTAATGCCGCCTATAATGGCACTAATAACCATGTTACGAAAAATAAAACGCGTGTCTATTTCTGTACCACTTTGAGGACGTAAAAAGTGATCTGCTATTAAACTGTAAAGCAGAATTATACACAGGATGATAATAAAACTGAGTGTAGCTGCTTGGTTGATTGAAAGTTTGGCCAATTTAGGTCGTGAAATGCAGAGAATAGCTGCACTGGTAAGTACGCTCCAATGACCGAAAAGCGATATTAGTCCAAGGTGATCCCAGTCAAGCAGCTCTTTGCTGGGATGAGCTAAAGCAAAGAGTAGGGCCACCAGTTCTGTAACAATCAGCAGAATAAAAACAGCCTGAACTTTACATAAGTCAGGTAAGAAAAAGTCATCGTCCCGCTTTTCCTGGGCGTTAAGTTCATATTTTTTCATGCAGGTTCTCTGTGGCGGGGTCGAGGTGTTATACTGCGGCCATTCAAAGTTTAGCACAACTCGCCTGGCCTGCAGGTGATCTGGAGAGAGTAAATATGAGTAACGAAAATCAGACAACAGAAAAACCTTGGGGTGGACGTTTTACCGAGCCTACCGATGCCTTTGTAGAGCGTTTTACGGCCTCTGTAGATTTTGATCAGAGACTCTATTATCACGACATTCAAGGGTCTATTGCTCATGCTACCATGCTGGCTAAAGTGGGCGTGTTAACAGATGAAGAGCGAGATACGATTCTTCAAGGCCTTAAAGAAGTTCAGGACGATATCGAGCAAGGACGTTTTGAGTGGTCGGTAGCACTTGAAGATGTTCACATGAACATAGAAGCGCGTTTAACAGATAAAATCGGTATTACGGGCAAAAAACTTCATACCGGTCGTTCACGTAATGACCAGGTCGCTACGGATATTCGTTTATACCTGAGAGACGAAATCGATATTATTTCGGCAGAAATTACACGCTTGCAACAAGGTATGGCTGATTTAGCCGGACGTGAAGCTGAAACCATTATGCCTGGTTTTACACACCTTCAAACTGCACAACCGGTAACCTTCGGTCACCATATTATGGCATGGTTTGAGATGCTGAGTCGTGATTTTGAACGTCTTGCTGATTGCCGTAAACGTGTAAATATTATGCCTTTGGGTGCTGCTGCTTTGGCAGGAACGACCTACCCTATAGACCGTAACCTAACGGCTAAGTTACTGGGTTTTGATCGTCCAAGCTATAACTCTTTAGACTCAGTGAGTGATCGCGATTTTGCTATTGAGTTTTGTGCGTGCGCTAGTTTAATAATGTCTCACCTTTCACGTAGCTCTGAAGAGTTGATCTTATGGGCATCAGCTCAGTTTAACTTTATTGATCTGCCTGATCGCTTCTGCACCGGTTCATCTATTATGCCGCAGAAGAAAAATCCGGATGTACCTGAACTGGTACGAGGTAAAAGTGGTCGTGTAACGGGGCACTTGGTTTCATTGTTGATGTTAATGAAGGCACAGCCTTTGGCTTACAACAAAGATAACCAGGAAGATAAAGAGCCGTTATTTGATGTAATAGATACATTAAAAGGTTGTTTAAAAGCCTACGCAGATATGATTCCAGCGCTTCAGGTTAAAGCTGAAAGCATGAAAGAAGCTGCACGAAGAGGCTTTTCTACTGCAACAGACCTAGCGGATTACCTGGTTGTTAAAGGTGTGCCTTTCCGTGATGCCCATGAAATTGTGGGTAAGGCCGTTGGTTATGGCGTGAAAGAGGAAAAAGATCTGTCTGAAATGAGCCTTGAAGAGCTAACGCAATTCTCAGATATTATTACTGAAGATGTGTTTGACGTGTTAACGCTGGAAGGCTCAGTGAATGCCCGAGATCATATTGGTGGAACCGCCCCAGTACAAGTTAAAGCGGCGGTTAGAGCGGCAAAAGAGATGCTAGGGAATAGATAGCATCTCTTTTAACTAGGTCTTTTTTAGAAAGCCAGCATGAAAGCGCAAGTGATCTTCAATAAAGCTACTAATAAAATAATAGCTATGGTCATAGCCTGCATGCTGGCGTAGTTCCAGCGGGTAACCATTAGACTCAGCGGCAGCTTCCAATGTTTCAGGCTTTAACTCTCTAGTGAGAAAGTCATCATCCAGGCCTTGGTCAACGAGTGCCGGAACATGTTCTTGTGCGTTACGCAGCAGAACACTTGCATCATATTCACACCAAAGTGCTTTATCTTTCCCTAAGTAAGCTTTAAAGGCTTTTTGTCCCCAAGGGCAATTAACCGGATTGCTAATAGGGCTGAATGCAGACATTGATGTATAACGTGTTGGATTACGCATGGCCATCATAAGGGCGCCATGTCCCCCCATTGAATGACCACTGATAGCGCGTTTATCATTCACCGGAAAGTGAGATTCAATTATTTCTGGCAACTCGCTTAAAACATAATCATACATTTTATAGTGAACATTCCAGGGTGCTTGCGTGGCATTAACGTAGAATCCTGCACCTAAGCCAAGGTCGTATGCCTGCTCTGGGTCATCGGGGACACCTTCTCCACGAGGGCTGGTATCAGGCGCTACAATAGCGATGCCGAGTTCTGCTGCAATGCGTTGTGCACCTGCCTTCTGCATGAAATTTTCATCGGTACAGGTCAGGCCAGATAACCAGTAAAGTACAGGGACTTTAGCCCCCATAGCGGCTTGGGGCGGTAGATAAACCGCAAACCGCATCGTACAGTTGAGTGCTTCAGAGTGGTGAGTATATTGTTTATTCCAGCCACCGAAGCTCTTATTGGCACTAATATTTTCAATAGGTGTTAGATTTTCATTCATCATCAATTACTTGTCGAAGTGGATAACGGTACGAATACTTTCACCCTTATGCATCAGCTCAAAAGATTCGTTAATGTCTTCAAGGCTCATGGTATGAGTGATGAAATCACTGAGTTTAAATTCACCGGCTAAATAACGTTCAACGTAGTCAGGTAGCTCTGTGCGGCCTTTTACGCCACCAAAGGCAGAACCACGCCAGACTCGACCGGTAACCAGTTGGAAGGGACGAGTCGAAATTTCTTTGCCTGCTCCTGCGACGCCTATAACCACAGACTCGCCCCAACCTTTGTGGCAACATTCCAGTGCCGAACGCATAATGTCGACATTACCTATACACTCAAAAGAATAATCAACCCCGCCATCTGTTAACTCCACAATAACGTCTTGAATGGGTTTATCGTAGTCCTTTGGGTTAATACAGTCGGTTGCACCTAGCTTACGGGCTAGTTCGAATTTACTTTCGTTAATATCAATGGCAATTATTCGGCTGGCCTTGGCCATAGTCGCACCAATAACCGCAGATAAACCGATGCCTCCCATGCCAAAAATAGCCACCGTTGCGCCTTCTTCAACTTTAGCCGTGTTCATCACCGCGCCCATGCCGGTCGTTACACCACAGCCTAGCAAGCAAACTTCTTCAAGAGGGGCTTCTTTGTTTACTTTTGCCAGAGAAATCTCAGGTAGTACGGTGTATTCAGAGAACGTAGAGCAGCCCATATAATGAAAAATTGGCTGTCCGTCCTTATAAAATCGTGTGGTGCCATCAGGCATTAAACCTTTACCTTGAGTTTCCCGGATTTTTTGACAGAGGTTGGTTTTGCCTGACTTACAGAATTTACACTCACCACACTCAGGGGTATAAAGCGGAATAACATGGTCACCCACCTTAACGCTAGTAACACCTTCGCCTATCTGTTCAACAACACCGCCACCTTCATGACCAAGAATGGCAGGGAATATGCCTTCTGGGTCATCACCAGAGAGGGTAAATGCATCAGTATGACATACGCCTGTTGCTACTATTCGAACCAGTACTTCACCCGCTTTAGGAAGCATAACATCTACTTCTTCAATAGAAAGTGGTTGGTTAGGCCCCCACGCAATGGCTGCTTTTGATTTAATAAATTGTTCAGACATTCTATAAACTCCTTTCAATGGTGTTTTGTGATCAGGTGCGATTTAGTATAGGTCACCTTAACGACCACGGTATGAAGTTAATTATAGTTATTTCTAATTTAATGATAATACATCTAAACTGTAATTAACTTTTACCGGAGAGTAATAATGTATTTGTGGGATGGTGTTAGTGAGTTTTCTGCCGTGGCTGAAACAGAAAGTTTTACAGCGGCAGGAAAGCAGCTTGGTATATCGACAGCACAGGTAAGTCGACAAGTCAGTGCTTTAGAAGACCGGCTTGATGCCAAGCTGTTATATAGAACAACGCGAAAGGTTTCATTAACTGAGGTGGGAGATGTTTATTACCAACATTGTCGCCATGTTCTAGACGGCTTAGAAGATGCGGAGCGAGCCATTACAAACTTACAAAGTAAACCTCGCGGAAAAATAAAATTAACGGCCCCTATTACCTATGGTGAAGATAGTATTATTCCTCTAGTGAATGACTTTGTGAAACTGTATCCAGAGCTTGAGGTTAACATCAATCTAACGAACCAAGCCGTTGATTTAGTTGATGAAGGGTATGATCTGGCTATACGTCTCGGGAAGCTAAAAGATTCAACTATGATGGCAAAAAAATTGGCTAGCCGTACACAATATGTGTGTGCATCAGCGGACTATATTAATATCTATGGGGTTCCTCACTCGCTATCTGAGCTTGAAAGTTATAATTGTTTACGTGGGACCATTGATTTATGGCGATTTCAGGAGTCAGGGAAGGAAAAAAATATTCGGGTATCGGGCAATATTCGTTGCAATAGCGGCTACGGGTTAGTTGATGCGGCTTTAAAGGGGATAGGCATCATTCAACTACCAGACTATTATGTACAGCCATATATTGAAGATGGACAGTTGATTACGATGCTTGATAATTACCGTGAAGCTGAAGAGGGTATTTGGGCTTTATATCCACATAATCGTCATTTGTCGTCAAAAATTCGAATGCTGGTAGATTTTTTGGCTGAGGGCTTGTTAAATGCACATAAAGGCGAATAAACAAAAATTAGACTTAACCATGTACGTTGTATATCTAGGACAAATATGAAAACGCTTTTATTTGCAGTTATAGTTTTACTTCTAAACGGCTGCGCTTCGATGGGTAGCTACACGGTCTCGGAATCTGATCTCGAAAAATATTTTCAAAGTGCCGTCAAAAAATTTGATCATGAGCAGTTAAAAGCAGGCTCGCCTCTTAGCATCAAATTGAATGATATTGATATAAAAATAGGCCCTGATAACAGAGATGTTATTCAATTAGCCATAGAAGGCGAAATAGCATTTAACGCTATATTAATGGAGATTCCCGTGGATATTTCTGTCAACGTCGAGGGCGCGCCTGTTTATATCAGCAAAGATAATGCAATTTATATACGCCGACTTAAATTACTCGATAGCAGTGTTGATTCCATGTTTTTGAAAGGTAAAAATGAATTAATCACAGATAACTTTATGGGTGTACTTAGCAAGTTGCTGGAAACTATACCGGTTTATCAGCTAGATGAGTCAGACTTTACACAGAGCCTAATTGCGACCATACGCACTGATATAAAGGTCGGAAACGGAAAATTGATATTTGTTCCTAGCGAATAAAGCGTGCTTATTCGTCTAGTTTATTCTTATCATTGAGTAATTTTATTTGGCCATAAGTTTGAAACAAAGCATCTACAGATAACGGTCTGTAAAACAAAAATCCTTGAACAAAATTTACCTGACGACAACGCAAAAAGTCAAACTGCTCAACCGTCTCTACCCCTTCTGCAATAACATCAATATTGAGTTCACTGGCCAAGCTAATTACTGAAGACGTAATTGCTTGGCTTTCTCTATCTATTTCTAAGCCTTGTATAAACGAACGGTCGATTTTTAAATAATCAACAGGCAACTGACGAAGGTAGTTAAGCGATGAAAAGCCTGTCCCAAAATCATCCAAAGCAACAGTAATATCTAATTTACGCACTCTATCTATAAGCGATATCACCGAGTCTAAATCTTCGAGGAAACAACTTTCGGTAATTTCAAGTTCTAATAAGTGGGCAGGAAATCCGGTTTCAGCAATAGCATTAGTTAACGTTTTGTAAAAGTCAGGATGCTTCAACTGCTTTGCAGAAATATTGACCGCAATAGACACCTTTTTATTGTCAGTCAGTAAGTTAGCCCCAATATGGCATGCCTGTCTTAATATCCAGTTTCCTATCGGAATAATAAGTCCTGATTCTTCAGCAATCGCAATAAAGTCAGCAGGGGGAAGCAAGCCAAGGATAGGGTGTTGCCAGCGCACTAGTGCCTCAACTCTAAGTTCTTGTTCACCAGAAATACTAATCTGAGGTTGCAGGTGAAGCACAAACTCTTGCTTGTCTATTGCGTCTGCCAATTCTCGCTCACGCTGCAACCTATGAGGGATGTTACGTTCCATATCGGGGTTATAAAAACGAGACTGCCCTCTGCCCAATTCCTTAGCCGCATACATAGCCAAATCAGCTTGCCTGACCAGCAGTGTAGGATCAAACTGACGTTCAAAGTTGGTGGTGATACCTATACTCGCAGACATTAAAATTGACTGTCCGTTTACGAATAATGGCTCATGTATGGATGCTTGCAGCCGGTCAGCAATAATATCAAGCTGGTTAAGATCTTCGATATAACGCACCAAAATTATAAATTCATCTCCGCCCAAATGAGCGACAAAATCATGATGCTTAACGCAGCGGGAAATTCTCGATGCGATTGCGCTAAGCAAAAAATCTCCAGCCTGATGCCCTAGATCATCATTTACACGTTTAAAATAATCTAGATCTATGTACATCAGCCCAATACCAAACTCCCCTGTCAGACCTGTCTCTGCAACATTAGTAATGTGTTGCCAGAAATGACGTCGATTTGGGAGGTGGGTGGTGAAGTCATAACCTTCCTCAGCCTTGTTCGCAGAACCCATGTTGCGAAGTTCGCTGATATCATTTGCTACACACACATAGTGAAGAACCTTTCCATCAGGTTCTTTAATAGGGCCTATTGTTAGGCGAACCCAGTGACCAACACCCGCAGAATTTTTACTTTCAAATTCACCTTCCCAGTATGAGCCGTTTTCGATTACTCGTTTTAATTCGGGGTATTGCTTTTCGGCTTCTCCAATCCATTGATCAAGCAATGAGACTCTTTGTAAGTCAACCTCACTACCCATCTGATAGATGTCTATAAGGGCTTTGTTGAGCATTTCGATCTGGCCATTAGGCTGACAAATCATGACGGCAGACGTGTGCCTTTTAACACTTTCGGCGACACCCTGAATGGAGGTGTTTTGCAAAATATGTCGCTCAATTTCACTCTGTAGTTCACGTTGCCGTTGATTAAGTTCAGAAACCAGCTTCTCATTTAATAGCGCTATATTACGGGCTTTCTGATAAATATCGTGGTGCTCGGAAAATGTAGCAGTATGATTTTCTATTAGTAAGACAGAAAGACCATTCAGCAGACATGCCTTCGCTTCGAGCTGATGTTCATAGCCCATATTGTCGGTTTCGGTCCAGATTCCAGACCTTACGGTTTTTGAATCTACTTTATCCCAAGCCGCTTCAGCATCAATTAAAAAGTTTTCAACAAACGGAAATGCATTGCATAAGTTCTCTCGCTCAAGTAAGAACGTGTCTTTCGGCAATGAACAAGAAAGTGATTCTAATAGAGTGCGAAACCAAGCACACTGGGTATTAACCAGCTGAAAAATATTGTTATCTTTTCTGGTGAGGGCTACAACGCCAAGTTCTTCAATTACACCTTCTAATATGTTCATAGGGACTCAGGTACTCCCGATCCAAGCCCCATTTTATTAATCATGGTTTCAAATGCTAGTTCAACATTGTGTCCTGTTTTTGCACTTGTTTCTATAATATTAATGCCAAGATTCTCTATCGCTTTTAAGTCAGGTTCACTTAACTTCCACTCGTATGTCAGGTCACTTTTATTGAGTAAACCGATAATTGGGACGCCTGGCAGATGCTTGCTTAATATCTCGGATAACTCGGAGGCCATTTCCACACTTTTAGGTCTGGTACCATCTAGAACTAGCAGAACCCCTGCAGCGCCTCTAAGATAGCTAGGTTTGAGTTCAGTAAATACATCAACACCCTCGATATCCCAGATCATCAATTGTACTTGGTCGTCATTCATCTCCATTTGTTTCTTTGATATTTTGACGCCAATCGTCGTAAGGTATGTATCACTAAAAATACTTTCTACAAAACGATGGACCAAACTTGTTTTACCCACGGCAAAAGGGCCAACCAGACACACCTTTTTGGCAATCACTTTACCCACCATGATGCTCCTGTACTGAAATCCATATCAATAGTCTTTTTTATAGAAGGTTTTACATTTAGTTCGGAATAAGGTGCTTTCTCAGAGTATAGTACTTGAAGTGTTACTCTGCGCTGAGCCTTCTCAGAAATGGTATCTAGGTCAATATTCCCCGCACCCCATGCAACAATAATATCTGCTGAGACTGAGTTTTCAGTGAGTATAGATCTAACGCCGTTAGCTCGTTGTTGGCTCACTGTATTATTTCCTAAAGAAGATCCAGAGCTATCAGCAAATCCCATGACTATGATTTGTAAATCTCTAATATCAACGCCAATGGCTAACTTTTCTAACTCGCCAATAACTTTCACCAAGGGGGGAACTTTTAACAGCTCATTTCCAGATAATTGTGGTTCATTAGGCTCAAAATAAAAAACCGTATTATGTATACGATCTACTAGTAATTTAAACTTATCAAGGTCAGTTGTTTGATCGTTGACAACCAAGCCAGAGAGATCAATATCTGCATAGCTTTGTTTTAGTGTTTGATCGTCAATAAGGCGTTGACGTGTTGCTTCGCTCACTTCACCTTTTACGCTTAAATGTTCCCCTTGAGCAATAATCGTGACCTGTTCCCCATCAATGAGCAAGGCCTTAGTAACCGCCTCTACATCAATATCCGCGTTTTTTGGTGCTTCTTCTATAGGTTGGATTACTGGCTTGGGCATTGGCCCCATATGTACGACAGTATCATCAATGACAAGCGAAATGTCTTTGCCATCTAACGAGTTAAATCGACTTAATAATTCAGTACTAAGAAGTTCAGCAGAACGAGAATCTGAATTACGGAGTGCCTTCACATGAAGAGTCCCACCAATACGCTCGGTAGATATAACGATATACCCAGACTCCTTATTAATAAGATTTTCTAATTCTGTATATTGCTGTTCTATATTTCTATTTTCAATGGTGTTGGCGATAGCGTAAGCCATTCCGAGGAGTATAATTATGATAGCAAGCCACGGTTTTCGCTTTTCCCCTAGGTTTGTCTTTTGGGTTAGTAAGCACTCAGATAGAATCGCTGTTGTTGCTTCAAAGGGTGTTCTATCACCTTCAAAATGATTAAGTTGATGCCCAAACTCGGCATGAACGGCTTCTATTGTTGTATTGGCTTTTAACGCTAATTCATCGGATGCAGAACCTCTTACTGCCACCGCCAATATAGCATGTGGGCCCACATTCAAATGAATTTCAAGATCGCCAAAACGAACGCGTTCAAGGGTTTCATCACCCGCTGAAAAGGAATCCGTTACAAAATCCCCAATAGCCGTCAACATACTAGAGACTAATTCAGGGTCTTGGGTCTGAACTTCAGGCGCTGTCACCGAATTTAACAGTAGACCTGTTTCTCTGTGTACCAATAACACTTGCTCAACACAGTATTGGATAGTCTGAAGCAAAACATATTGCGCATAAGGCATTCCGGCACGCCATGCACGTATCCGCCAGTTAAGTGACCCTAAGGTTAAGCTTTTCTCAAGCAAAGTGTTGAGCGATTGAACCATCTCAGCCAAAGCTGACGCAACGGCTTTTCGAATAGCTGGCCCCATTATGGGAAACAGTATATTGGTAATACGGGTAGGGTTTTGTTCGATCGATTTTTCAATGGCCTTATCTACAACAGGGGATAAAGCATCACCCAGATTTTCTTGAGAACTGAGCTTAACGGCTTGGGGTAATGCTTCAGATACACGTTCTACCTCTTCTTCTTTTGAGATATATCGCTTTAGTGCAGACGAATAATCTTCTCCTAACAACAACCTTCTTAGTTTTAAATAGTTGTTATCTGGATGAGTGTCTTCTACAGAACGTTCGGTGTTGCCTGTACCTACCTCTTCAATAGGTGCGTCCCCTTCAGCTTGTGACATATTAGCCGAGTTCACCTTCCAGGCTATGTGCCATATTTACTAACAGTTCAGCCAAGGTCTTTCTATCCGTTTTTCTATCAGACAAATCACCTGATGTAGTGCCAAGCTTTTCAAGAACGTCTTTATATTTGCCTTCCATGTCTGCGGCAAGTTTCTCTGCTTCGGCAAAAAGTTGTGCTTCTAGTGAATCTTGTGCGGCAATTGTTTGTTTCTGAAATGCGTCTAACTCTTGTTGCAATGAGGACACGTCACCTTCAATCAATGCGTCGCGATTTTTGGTGTCTTCATTTAGCTTCGTGACGTGCGATGATAAGTCATCCAACTTATTGCTCAAATGAGCTTTAAGCTCCTTAATCGCATGAGTAATCTGCTTATCTATTTCGGCAAACTGCTTTTCGTTTTGATTACTCAAAGTCTCAATTGTTTGTTGCACTTCGGCAACTTGTTGTCCAAACAACAGTTGCTGAATTTCTTTCAATTGAACTTGCGGGTCCATGATATCTGGAGTTGAGTCTGTGTCTTTTTTATTGCTTTTTTTAGCGCTAGAAGTACTCATTTATTTACCTTACTCCTTCGTATTACCTGACGTTGTATTTAAGTATAGTCAATACTCAGAAATGTGAAGGTAAGTATAAAAAATATACAATTACAACAAATGTTGTGGAAGATAATTAAGATTTATAGGTGATAATCAGGCATTGCTGAACGGTGAAAGAGCAACGAAGCTATATTATATATACGCGATAGGGCCGATTTCATTGTCTTTATTAGCTTCCTTTATTCAAAGGGAGCTTCAGTATAAAAGCAGAACCTCCCCATGGGCTTTCTTCAATCAATACAACACCGTCAAATCGTGTCATTACGACATTAACAATGGCTAAGCCCAAACCGAAGCCACCCGTATCTCGAGCCCTGCTCTTATCTAACCGGGCAAAGGGCATTAACACCTTAGGACGATCTTTTTCAGCAATACCTGGCCCATCATCAGACACTGTGATGGTGATACCTCCACTATCTTCTGAAGCATCAATGGTTACCCGTGACTTGGCAAATTTACAGGCATTCTTAATAAGGTTATCGAGTGCAAGTTGAAGATAACGTGGCTCACCCTGCAAACAACTTTCAATGTTATTCACTACCTCAATCGTAACCTCATCATTGAACGCTTGAAACTCACTGGCCCGCTCCCTGATAAAGCGGCCTAGAGCAATGCTCTCTTTGTTGGTCATTGACTGGTTACTTTGCAAGGTCGCCAATGTCAGAATTTCATCAGTTAATTTTTGTAATTCAGTGGTATATCCATCTAGGTCATGCACTAAATTTTTAGCTTGCTCTGGCATGTCATAGCTTTCTAATAAACCTAAAGCCAGTCGAAAACGACTCAAAGGGGTGCGTAATTCATGCGC
>JQIA01000162.1_pt1 | contig 30466 bp, 28 predicted proteins | sample 811431 | NCBI WGS metagenome assembly JQIA01 (sample SAMN02998118, study PRJNA258478) | marine sediment metagenome | biome: marine; feature: seafloor; material: sediment; isolation source: oil-polluted sediment collected from 3 locations (0.5 km, 0.7 km and 0.9 km)... | place: USA: Gulf of Mexico ...
TGACCTCGGCAAGATTCAAACTTGCAACCTCTTGAGCCGTAATCAAGTGCGCTATTCAGTTGCGCCACATGGCCGTTAAGCGGGTGCAAATATAATAGATTTTTTTAATCTTGAAAGACTAAAGTGAATTATTATGAATTTATTTTTTCTCTATACGCTTCAATTAGGTTTTTTGCCTTTTCTATATGAGAATCTAATACATGAATTTCTACGGAATCCATTTGTTCTCCAAAACCTCCTAACCTAGCAGATTCAAACTTATCCTTTATAATATAACTGATATGTTCTACATCTAAAGCGTTTTTTAACCCGTTAACAATAATGTTAGATCCTGTAAATAATTTAGTGTGTCCTGTTGTCATAATTTTAAATTTTAATCAAGTGAGTTCATCGTTACAAAAGCCCTCCATCCAATTATGACTAATTGAAATTTTGATGCCTTAGAAATATCCAACTTCTTTTTTGTAAAAGAAGGAAAAATGGCTTTATTAATATGTGCCAGGGTCTTAAAAAAATGTATTCTCATTATAGTTTGATTGATTATCAAATTTAATGAAAATATACAACTTTATTTTATTTAATAAAAGTTGTCACTGCACTTACTTAGAAGAAAATATAAATTATAAATTCAGAAATAGTTTTAATAATTTCTTGAGCAATAATAATCATCGTAAATAGTTTTTAAAAGTTAGTAATTTTGGCCAATTAAATAATTGTTTTATCAATATATAATCATTGACTGCTATCTTCCAAAGGATTACATCGCTATTAATTAAGTTGATTTAACATGTTAAATCAAAAAATATATTTTTATTATAATACAAAACTTAACTACTATAATTAAGTTATAAATTAAAACCACTAATCAGACAATCACTAAAATACTATTACTTTTTAATGGATAAATTTAATTGCTTTAGATAAAGTAAAGAGAAAATCGTATTAATAAAACACAAAAAGACGCTTTTGATTTTTTTCCTTTTCTTAAAGTGATAAAAATGTATCTTCGCCAAAAAGAAAAAATAAATGAATTTTTTACTGATAATAGGTGGTTTGATTTTATTAATCTTAGGTGGAAACTGGTTGCTAAAATCAGCGGTAGCTTTATCATTAAAATTAGAAATCCCCAAAATAATTATTGGAATGACAGTCGTTTCTTTTGCTACTTCTGCTCCAGAACTTATTGTTAGTATAAACGCCGCTTTAAATGGGTCTGCAGATTTAGCCTTAGCGAATGTAATTGGGTCTAATATTGCCAATTTAGGTTTGGTTTTAGGAATAACTCTTTTGTTAGGAACGATGCATATTCAAAAAAGTTTTTATAAAACAGACTGGCCTGTAATGATGATTGCATCTGGACTTCTTTATCTTTTTTTACAAGGAGATAAAGTTATTACACAATTTGAAGGCATAATTTTATTTTCTTTTTTAATCATCTTTTTAGTATTTCTTTTACGTTTTCAAAAAACAGCAGTTATTGATGAGATGCCAGAAGATGATGAACCTTTGCCGAAATATAAAATAGTTTTATTTTTTGCTTTAGGCGGTTTAGGTCTTTGGAGTGGATCAGAATTATTAATAAAAGGCGCTAAAACTTTAGCTCAAGATTTTGGTGTTACTGAACGAGTTATTGGTATTACAGTGGTTTCTATAGGAACAAGTGTACCAGAATTAGCGGCATCTATTATAGCAGTAATTAAGAAAGAGAAAGCGATTTCTTTAGGGAATTTAATAGGGTCAAATATATTTAATATTCTAGCGGTATTAGGAATTACATCAATTATAACACCTGTTTCTCTAACAGATGAAAGACTTTTAACAGATGATCTTTTTTGGATGTTAGGAATCTCATTTGTTATCTTGCCTTTAGTTTTTATACCAAAGGGTTATAGATTAAATTGGAAAGATGGTATTCTTTTATTATTAGCTTATTTAGCCTTTCTTTATTATACTATATAAATAAAAACCCATCAATATAGATGAGTTTTTATTTACACAGCTTTTTCTTTTTTAAGAATAATCATCAATAAAAACAATATTGCTACACCAACAAATGCAAAAATTGTGATGAAATTCCATGTGAATTCATAACCAAATTTGTCTACCATTTGCATTCCTGCATTATGACTAAAAATGTGTGCTAGTGAAAAAGAAATCGCATACAGAGCCATATATTCTCCTTGATTTCCTTTTTTAGCTCTTTCTACTGCAAATGCATTTGAAAACGGAAATGCTATCATCTCCCCTACTGTCATCAAAAACATCCCAACAACTAAAACACCTATCCATGAAGTTAAGTTTAAAACTATAAAACTCAGCGCAACCAAAAATAAACCGAATAAAATTAACTTTATTTTAGACTTTTTTGAATCTTCCAACCATTTTATCAAAGGCATTTCAAACAAGAAAATAAACAATCCGTTAAACCCCATTAGTAATCCAATTTCTAATTCGGTTAATGAATGTGCATCTTTATAATATAAAGGCATTGTAGAAAAATATTGTAAGAATACAAATCCGAAAATAAACATTGCTACAAAAAACACCCAGAAAGCTTTATCAGAATATGCCGAAACGGGGTTCTCTACTTTTACTTCATCTTGTATTTTTGCTTTCTTCGGATGTAAAACTTGTAGTAATAAAACAGCTGCTAAAACACATGTAACACCATCAACCCAAAACAAACCTTGATACCCAAAACCAGTAATAATTAAACCTCCAACTGCCGGCCCTGCAGAAAAACCTAAATTAATTGCTAAACGAATTAAGGTTACCGATCGTGTTTTATTTTCTGGCTTACTATAAGCGCTTAATGCCACAAACATTGCGGGTCTAAACGCATCTGCAAATAACATTACTAAAAATATTCCAGCACAAAACCCTTCGAAAGTGGTCACATATTGCAACAACACAAAGAAGATTCCTGTTAAAACTAAACTGACAAACATTACCTTGTAATAACCAATTTTATCAGTCAACTTCCCTCCAATCCAAGTACCAACTACCGATCCTATTCCGAAGAAAGTCATAATCCAACCAATATTTGGTATAGAAATATGAAGACTTTTATTTAAATACAATGATAAAAACGGAATCACCATTGTTCCTGCTCTGTTAATAAGTGTGATTAATGACAACCACCAAACTTCTCTAGAAAGGCCTTTAAATGTATTAATATAATTGTTAAATAATTTTTTCATTTTGGTTGATTCATTTCAATCACAACCTAAAGTTGTAATTATTATAAATATAAAAAGTCCGACTATGAAGTCGGACTTTTTGTAATTGTTTTATTTTATAATGATAGTATCAAAACATATATACAGGCCGATTCTTGCGCTTTTTGCACGATAACTTGGTTAAATATGTAATGACAATTCTCATTTTATTTTTCTTATTGAAGCTATAAAACTACATAAAATAATTGAATATTGTATTTTTGATATGAAAATTTTATTAAAATGAGTTTTAAAAGAAGGATTTTATTCGCAGTACTTATATTATTATTCTTATTTATTGTAAATATTTTTATCTCTACAGGGTCCTTTAGAACCATAGAAAACAACTTTGATGGAGAAGTTCTTCAAAAAGTAAATATTCCTGGTGCAGAAGATATTACTATAAGCAGAAAAGATAGTTTTGCTATTATTTCTTCAACTATTAGAAAAAAATTCCCAAAAACAGCACAAGAAACCGGAGGGTTGTATTTAATAAATTTAAAAAACGATGTTTATAAACCAATTCATTTAACAAAGAGTTTTAAAAGACCATTTGCTCCTCATGGAATTTCTCTATTTCAGAAAGATGGAAAAACGACGATTGCTGCAATAAATCATGCTTTAGAAGGAGAATTTATTGAATTTTTCACTCTATTTAATGATGAATTAACACACGTTAAAACTCTTAAGAATGAGAAAATTTTTAGTCCGAATGATATTGTTTTAATAGATGAGAATACTTTTTATTTTACAAACGATCATCAATACAAAAACGGAATTCAGCGTTTATCTGAAGATTATTTAGGTCTAGCAATTTCTAATGTCATCTATTTTGATGGAAAAAACTATACTGAAGTAGCTGATGATATCGCTTATGCAAATGGAATTAATTTTGATAAAAAACGGAATTTAATTTTTGTTGCTTCACCTAGAAAGTTTTTAATAAAAGTGTATCAGAAAAACAAAAATGGAAGCCTAACTTTTATTGAAGACATCAATTGCAAAACCGGTGTTGATAATATTGAATTTGATGAAGAAAATAATCTATGGGTTGGTGCTCACCCCAATTTATTGCACTTTGATGCCTATGCAAAAGGTAATGAGGAATTTTCCCCATCAGAGATTATCAAAATTAGATACACTAAAAAAGGAAAGTATTCTATAGAGCAAATTTACATGGAAGAAGGTCATAACATGTCAGCTTCTACTGTTGCGACTCCTTTTGGAAACTTAATTTTAACAGGGAATGTGATGGATAATCATTTCCTTATTTTAAAAAGAAAATCCAACTAATTTTATACTTTAGCAGCTATGAAAAAAATAATTTTTGCATCTATATGTTTATTTATGATGTCTTGCAATTCAAAAGACAGACGTCCATTAATGGGTAAAACTGCTTATCAACAAGAATTAAATGCAAGTTATAAAGACGCCTCAAAATCACCTTTAAAAAAGAAGGATTTAAAAAACTTTAAAGGACTTGATTTCTTTCCTGTAGATTCTTCATTTATTGTCTTAGCAAAATTGACAAAAACTAAAGATGCTCCCATTTTTGAAATGGCAACCACTACAGACAGAAAACCTTTATATAAAGAATATGGAATTCTAACTTTCAATTTAAATGGTAAAAATTGTGAATTAAGAATTTACCAAAGTCAAGATGATGTACGCGACGAGAAATACAAAGATTATCTGTTTTTACCGTTTACAGATGATACTTCTGGAGAAGATTCTTACGGAGGCGGACGTTATATGGATGTGATGACTTCAGATGAAAATCTTGATGGAACAATTCAATTAAACTTCAATAATACTTACAATCCATATTGTGCTTATAATGATAAATATTCTTGCCCTTTAACACCTAGAAAAAATCATTTAGACATTGAGATTAAAGCCGGAATTAAAGTTTTTAAAAAGCATTAATTTATGTCATTTCGACGTGAGTTTTTTACGATTGAGAAATGTTTTTTTAGAAGCAATTTCCTACTTTCCACTGTATCTTTTTACTAAAAAAAGTAAAAAGGTTAAGAATATCAACAGTTATTCGAACGGTTTCAATCAGGGCTAGGCTTACTTAAAATATCTTAACAGTTTTAAAACTAATTGTTTTTTAAATAGCCAATATCTTAAAGAAATGTATAAAGTTAGTAAATAAATCTAGCCCTGATTGAACCTTTCGACTTCGCTCAAGACAGGCTAATTGTTTGAACTCTTTTTTATTCCTTTTTAGGTTAAAAAAGCGAGTAATGAAAGCAGGAAATAGCTACTAAAAAAATTACGAATTCAAAGAAATATCAGCTTTTAAATCTTGTTCAATAGCATTCCCCAAAGCTTCCAAATGCAGTTTCCTAACCTTTAACTTTGTTGCTGCATGTGCTTTCTTATTTAGTTTTGTAAACATTTCTGCCACTTTAATAGCAGTTGGAAATAACTGATTTTCAGGAACAATTACATCTAAAAAACCAGCTTTAACAGCATCTTTAGAATTGTATATTTCTGCATTATTAACACTTCTGTTTAAGTACACTTCAGATAAACGTGCTTTTGCAATCGCAATTCCTGCATTGTGCATGGTCATACCAATCATTACTTCATTTAAACCAATTTTATAATCGCCTTCTACTCCAATTCTATAATCTGCAGACAATAATAAAAAAGCCCCTTTTGCAATTGCATGACCATTGCAAGCAATAATAATCGGTTTAGGAAAAGACAACATTCTTAAAGATAATCTAGAACCTTTTGTAACCAATTCTTTAGCAGACTCAGCGGATTTTGTCATCACTTTTAAATCAAATCCACCAGAAAAAATACCAGAAGTTCCTGTTAAAATCACAATTTTATCATCTTGTTCAGCTTTATCTAAACCTGAATTTAAACCAAAAATAACATCATGAGAAATAGCATTTGCTTTTCCGTTATTAATGGTAATAATTGCATAATTTTCTTCTGCTGTATACGTTACAAATTCGTTCATTATTTAGATTTTGAAACAAGTTACAATAAAATCTTAAAAAGAAAGGAAAATGCATTAAAAATGAACCTTTGAGATTTATAATCTCTTTGTATTTATTTGTTTAAATTTGCAAAAAAAAATCAGACAAAAGACTTATTTTATTTAAGTAGATGTAAAAATATGGATAAAATTAAAAAGTTCTTTCTATCGTTTGAACAAAGCTTTTCTTTACTTTTTCTTTTAAAATGGGTATTTCTCTGTTTGCTAGTAGGTTTCTTTACTGGGAGCGCATCTGCCGTTTTTTTATGGACTTTAGAATGGGCTACAAATTATAGAGAAGCCAATTTCTGGATTATTACATTGTTACCAGTTTCTGGTCTTATTATTGGTTTGTCTTATCATTATTACGGAGAAAGTGTTGTAAAAGGAAACAATTTAATTCTTGATGAATATCATTCTCCTAAAAAAGTAATTCCATTTAAAATGGCTCCTTTAGTTTTTATAGGAACTATTCTAACGCATTTATTTGGTGGATCTGCAGGACGAGAGGGAACGGCCGTACAAATTGGTGGAGCAATTGCAGATCAGTTTACTAAAATCTTTAAACTTTCTGAATTTGATAGAAAAATCATATTAATTACGGGGATTAGCGCAGGTTTTGCTTCGGTTTTTGGAACACCTTTAGCGGGTGCAATTTTCGCCCTAGAAGTGATGGTAATAGGTAGAATAAAATTTGATGCTATTATTCCAAGTTTTTTGGCCGCTATTTTTGCTAATTACTTTTGTGATGTTTGGCAAATTTCTCATCACACACATTATAATATCGCTTCTGTTTCCGATTTAACACCTGCCACTATTTTATGGTCATTATTAGCTGGTATTATTTTCGGACTCGTTAGTATGTTGTTTTCTAAATCTACACATTTTTGGGGTAATTTGTTTAAGAAATACATTAATTACCCTCCACTTCGCCCAGTAATTGGTGGTGCTATATTAGCAATTATTTGGTATCTAATGGGAACTACAAAATACATAGGACTTGGTGTACCTACAATTGTGGATGCTTTTAATATCGATTTAAATTCTTATGATTTTATTCTAAAATTATTATTCACTTCTTTCACTTTAGGCGCAGGATTTAAAGGAGGAGAAGTAACTCCGCTGTTTTTTATTGGTGCAACTTTAGGAAACGTTTTGATTTGGTTTATACCGATGCCAATGCCATTATTAGCAGGCATGGGATTTGTAGCTGTCTTTGCCGGCGCAACAAACACACCAATTGCTTGTACAATAATGGGTATAGAATTATTCGGAATAGAATCTGGTATTTTTATTGCCTTAGCTTGTACCACTTCTTATTTATTTTCTGGTCATTCAGGTATTTATTCTTCTCAGGTTATTGGAAGTCCAAAACATTTATTTTTCAAAGATGAAAAAGGTTTATTTCTTACAGAAATCAAAAATAAAAGAAATAAAAAGTAACTGTAGAAATTGTAAATCTACAGTTCCAAATCTTCAGCATCGTTCCAGTTTTTCTTTTGCGTAACTGTACCTTTATCTAAAATTATAATTCCAGGATTTGCTCTAATAACCGTTTTTAAAGCAGTTTCATCACAAAACAAAAAGTCGAAAGGTAAATTATGTTTTTCTTTAGCAAATAATAAATCATCTGTAAATGAAGCTGAAACCCCATATACTGTATAACCCTTTTTCTTTGCTTTCTCAGTAACTTCTTTAATTGCAGGATATCCTTCTGAATCTGCTTTTTCTAAATCAGAAATAATAATTAGCATCACCTTTTCCTTTTCTAATAACTCAGGAGCTAAATCTGCTTGCGAATCTTCTAACATAAAATCGTGAACCGGAGGCACACTTCCATCTTCAGGAAATTCCATTCCTTCAGGAATATTCTTTCCAATTGCATAGGCTCTAAAATCGATAATTGGCAAATGAGTTAATACATGTTGCACTACAAACATAAAACCTGCTAAAGAAATTAAAGTAATTACTTTTGGAATTTTGCCATTAAAAATGGGTTTAATGAGTTTCACTTTTATTAATAAAATTATAATTAAAGCAATTAAAATTACGTTTTTATAGAAAGTTCCCCAAGTTGATAATTTTATAGCATCTCCAAAACAGCCACAATCTGTTACTTTATTATAATATGCCGAATACCAAGTTAAAAACAGAAAAACTAGTGTTAATAAAAACAAACTCCAAACTGTTATTTTTGACTTGTATCCAATTAAAACCATCACTCCTAACATGATTTCCGCTACAATTAAAAGAATTGCAAATGGTAAAGCATACGAAATTAAAAATTCCATATTTAGAACATCTTCAGAAAAATATTCTTGAAATTTATATTGAGAACCTATAGGATCTACCAATTTTACAAAGCCCGAAAAAATAAATAAGGCTCCTACTATAATTCTTGATAATTGGACTAGTATTTTAGAAATCATAATTTTTCTACTTTATTTAGGCATTTATGTTGTTCATTTAATGTTAAATAATAGACAGCAAAGAAAAGCCTTCTTGTTATAGGTTTATATTCATTTTCAGGAATTTTATAGATAAATGAAAAAGCACAAGAAAAACATATATCATTAGCTATTGAAACACTATTATAAAAGCCTTTAAAAAACTCATCTTTATTACTATTCTTCTTTAAAAACTTAAAATATTTACCTGCTATATTTAATCTATAATGGTCACCTTCAGTAAACTTATGTCCACCAGAAACCCAATCATCTTTAGGATAAAAAATCCAAATTTCTTTAAGAAATGAAGTATCTAATTTTTTGTATAATTCTTGTTGATTTAAAATATTTATATTTAAGTCAAATTTTTCTTTTTCTATATTATTTTCTACACTTGATTGTGAAAACTTCTCATAACACTTTGTTTTTGAAATAGTCTCATTTAAACAAATTTCACTTTCAAAAAAATCAACAATTTTAGCAAAATCTTCTATTTCATTATCAGTAAAAAATTCTGATAGAAATTTATCAGATTTCATTTCTTTATAAGTTGTGGATTCTTGTTTAGAACAACTCACAGAAAATAAAATAGCAATTAAAAAAACCAGTTTTTTCATAAACTTACTTTAAAAACATCTCAATACATTTAAATAGATTGCTTCGTTCCTCGCAATGACGATTTCTAACTTTGTTACTCTGCTACTTTGTAACTTTCTTACTTTGCTACTTTGAGGCTTTGTAACTTTGTAACTTTTTTACCCTAAATGAATCATGGCAAAAACTGCGTAATTAATCATGTCTTGATAATTAGCATCAATACCTTCAGAAACTAATGTTTTTCCTTTATTATCTTCAATTTGTTTAACGCGTAATAATTTCTGTAAAATTAAATCTGTTAAACTAGAAACACGCATTTCTCTCCAAGCTTCACCATAATCATGATTTTTATCCATCATTAAATCTTTAGTGATTTTAACGTGTTTATCATACAAAATAGTTGCTTGTTCTGTAGATAAATCAGGATTTTCTACGACACCTTTTTCCAATTGAATTAAAGCCATAATAGAATAATTGATAATCCCAATAAATTCAGATTTCTCTCCTTCATCCACTTTTCTTACCTCATTTTCTTGTAACTGACGAGTTCTTTGCGCTTTTATAAATATCTGATCTGTTAAAGATGGTAAACGTAAAATACGCCACGCAGAACCATAGTCAGACATTTTTTTGATAAATAAACTTCTGCATTCTTCAATTACAGCATCATATTGTTTCGAGGTATCTTGCATTTTATCCTGTTCAAAAGTATTTGTTCAAAAATACTAAATCCTATATGCTTTTCATTTATTTTTACAAAAGAATTTTAAATACTATAAATTGAATAAAGTTGTTGTTTTTTGTGGATCAAGTCTAGGTTTTAACCCTATTTATAAAGAAGCTGCCATAGAACTTGGTAATTATTTTGTAGCCAATAAAATTGGATTGGTTTATGGTGGTGGAAAAATCGGAATGATGGGCGCACTTTCTGATACAATTTTGGATCAAAATGGCGAAGTTATTGGTGTAATTCCTAAATTATTAGAAAAAGAAGAAGTTGTTCATGCAGGCGTTGAAGAGATGATTGTTTGTAAAAACATGAGTGAACGCAAAGTAATAATGAGCAAATTAGTTGATGGTTACATTACACTCCCCGGAGGTTTTGGAACCTTAGACGAACTTTTTGAAGCGCTAACTTTAAATCAATTACATATAGAACAAAAACCTGTAGGGCTTTTAAATGTGAATGGCTTTTTTGATGCTACTTTATTACAATTAAATAAAATGGTAGAAGAGGGTTATTTAAAACCAGCCAATAGAAAAATGTTATTAGTAGCCAATTCTGTTGATGAATTATTGCATAAAATGAACAACTATAAAGCACCAGAAATTAGTCATGTAATTAATAAAGTAGTACGTTAAAATGACAATAAATTGTAAAGGAATATTAATCGATGTAGCATCACCAAAAGTGATGGGGATTTTAAATATTACTCCAGATTCTTTTTTTGATGGTGGAAAATATAAAAACGAAAAAGAGATTCTTTCTCAAACAGAGAAAATGCTTTTTGAAGGGGCTACTTTTATCGATGTTGGCGCATATTCCTCTAGACCTGGAGCAGCGCATATTTCTGAAGAAGAAGAACTAAATAGAATTGTTCCTGTTATTGATTTGTTGATTAAAAATTTTCCAGAAATTATTATTTCTGTAGATACTTTTAGAAGCCAAGTTGCCAAAGAAACCATTAATACTGGAGCTGCAATTGTAAATGATATTTCGGGCGGAAAAATGGATGATGAAATGTTTGAAACTGTGGCTAATTTACAAGTTCCATATATTTTAATGCACATGTTAGGAACACCACAAAGTATGCAGCTAAACCCTGTTTATACTGATGTTACTCAAGATATTATTTCCTTTTTTGCAGAACAAATTTTCAAACTACATCAATTAAAACTGAATGATGTTATTATTGATGTTGGTTTTGGTTTTGGAAAAACAATCAATCATAATTTTGAAATTCTAAAAAACTTATCACTCTTTAAAAGTTTGGATGCTCCTATTTTAGCAGGAATTTCGCGTAAATCTATGTTGTATAAAACGTTAGATATTTCCGCCAAAGAAGCCTTAAATGCAACTACTTCTGCAAATACCGTTGCGCTTTTAAATGGCGCAAATATACTACGTGTTCATGATGTAAAAGAAGCTTTAGAAGCTGTTAAAATTGTAAATCAGATTTTATAATATTTTTATTTGAAGCTATTTCCTGCTTTCACTACTCGCTTTTTTTCATTCTTCAAAAAGAGCTCAAACAAACCGTTCAATCAGGGCTAGAATTATTTACCAACTTTTTGTAATAAAATCTTGGCATTCTTTTTGTTAAATAAATGTTAACGCCAAAAAATCAACCTACCTAAACTTTAATACTCTTCTTGATTTTATCAAGAGGAAAAATCAAATTTATTAATTTTTAAAACTAGGTATTATGAGCAGAAAAGAATCTCCAGAAATTAACGCTGGTTCCATGGCAGACATCGCATTTTTATTATTAATCTTCTTTTTAGTGACTACAACTATGAATGTAGACTCAGGAATCATCAGAAAAATCCCTGAAAAGCAAGAAATAGCAGAAAGTATGATCATCAAAAACAAGAACATTTTAGAAGTAAACATCAATCTAAAAAATGAATTATTCGTTGAAAATGAAGTTATTCAACTAAAAGATTTAAAACAAATTGCTATCGATTTTATAGACAATGGTGCAGGTTTAGACAAAAACAATCAACAATGCGATTGGTGTAACGGAAAGCAAATTACTACTTCTTCAGATCATCCAGCAAAAGCCTTTATATCCATAAAAGCAGATAGAAACACAAATTACGAGACATATATTGCCGTTTTAGATAATCTAAACTCAGCCTATACCGTTTTAAGAAACAAATTGTCTGTAAAATTGTATCATCAGAATTACGTAAGTTTATTGGCTGACTTTAAAAAATCAAACAGCAAAGACAAAAACATAGAACAAAAGATTAAATTGATTCGTAAAAAATATCCACTATTACTTTCTGATGTAGAAATAAAAAACTGATATTGTACTCACAAAATTTATTAGTACTTTTACCCTAAATCAGTCTATTTTTCCATGTTAGATTTTATTCCTTTCTCTATTTTAGATGTACTAGATATATTGCTTGTTGCAATATTACTTTTTTACATTTACAAGCTATTAAAAGGCACCGTTGCCATTAATATTTTAATAGGAATTGCGCTAATATTTCTAATATGGAAAATTACACAAGCTTTAAATATGGAAATGTTAAGTGGCATTTTAGGCTACTTACTTTCCGGTGGAGTTATTGCATTAATTATTGTTTTTCAACAAGAGATAAGAAAGTTTTTACTGATGATAGGAACTACTAATTTCTCTAACAAAAAGAGTTTTTTAAATCAATTGAAATTTTTAAAATCAGAAATTAGTTCAGAAATTGAAACAGAGAAAATCTTAAAGGCTTGTTTTAATATGGCAAAAACTAAAACAGGTGCTTTAATTGTTATTGAAAGAACAAATAGTTTAGATTTTTTAATAAATAATGGAGATTCTATGAATGCTCTTATTAATGAGGTGATTTTAGAAAGTATTTTCTTTAAAAATAGCCCACTACATGATGGAGCAACCATTATAAGAGATAATTATATTGTTTCTACAAGAGTTGTTTTACCTATTTCTGATAGCACGAAATTACCCGCAAGATTCGGTTTAAGACACAGAGCTGCCATTGGTGTAACTGAAAAAACAGATGCTGTTTGTTTATTAGTTTCTGAAGAAACAGGAGAAATTTCTTATATAAAAGATGGTGAATTTGTTTTGTACTCAACGCAAGATGAACTCAACGAAAAACTTAAAAATGATTTAGCTAATTAGAATTAGCAAGAAACTTAAAGAAATTCTTCCTAAAATAAATTTAAAAACGGAAGTACTATGAAGCTTTATCTAAACTAAATTGCTTGTCATATAAATTTTTATAGTAACCATTTTCTTTTTCTAACAATTCTAGGTGAGATCCTTCTTCTACAATTAAACCTTTATCCATCACTATAATTTTATCAGCTTGTTTTATGGTTGCCAATCTGTGTGCAATTACAATAGAAGTTCTGTCTTTTGTAATGGTTTCCGTTGCGTATTGAATCATTTGCTCTGCATGTGAATCTACAGATGAAGTTGCTTCATCTAAAATTAAAATACTCGGCTTGCTCACATAAGCTCTTAAAAAAGCAATTAACTGTCTTTGTCCTGATGACAACATTGCTCCTCTTTCTTTTACATTATAATTATAACCACCAGGAAGCGTTAGAATAAAGTCATGAATACCAATCTGTTTTGCTGCTTTTTCTACTTCTTCTAAAGTGATACTATCATCTTTTAAAGTGATATTATTTAAAATAGAATCTGAAAATAAAAACACATCTTGCAACACAATTGCAACTTGAGTTCTCAAGCTTTCTAAAGTATATTTATCAACCGAAATATTATCAACACAAATAGTTCCACTATCAATTTCATAAAAACGGTTGATTAAGTTAATTATTGTAGATTTCCCTGCACCTGTTGCCCCAACAATCGCAACAGTTTGTCCGCTTTTAACATCCAAAGAAATTCCTTTTAAGACTTGTTCATCTTTAATATAACTAAACTTAACATCCTTAAAACTGATATTTCCTTTTAAATTTTCAGCTTTTAACTCACCTGTTTTCGCAATGCTACTTTGTGTATCAATTACTTTAAAAACACGTTCTCCTGCAACAATTCCCATTTGTAATTGATTAAACTTATCTGCAATTTGTCGCAAAGGTCTAAACAACATTTGTGCATACTGAATGAATCCCATAATCATACCTACAGAAATACCAGAATCCTGTACAGCTTGTCCACCTCCAAACCAGACAATTAATCCAATTCCTATAGATGACAAAATTTCTGCAATCGGAAAGAACACAGAATAATACCAAATCGTTTTGACATGTGCTTTCTTATGTTTCTCATTAATTTCTTTGAAATTATTAAATTCAACATCCTCTCTATTAAAAAGCTGTACAATTTTCATTCCTGTTACTCTCTCTTGTACAAAACCATTTAAGTTTGCAACTTGATTTCTAACTTCTTGAAATGTAGCTTTTATCGCAACTTGAAATAATTTTGTTGCATACACCAAGATTGGTAAAATTGCTAATGTGATTAACGCTAACTTCCAATTTAAAAAAAGCATTACCACAGAAACGGCAAACATCTTAAGAATATCACTTAAAATTGTAAAAACACCATTACTAAAAAAAGCAGCAATGGTTTCAATATCAGAAACAACTCTAGTTACGAGTTTTCCAACAGAATTATTATCAAAATAAGACATTTTAAATTGCAAAATATGTCTAAATATTTTTGCTCTAATATCTCTAATAATATGCTGGCCAACCCAATTAGCAAAATAAATAAAAGTGAATTGTAATAAGACTTCAATTAATAAAACACCCAGCATTAATAAGGTATAATTTAATAAACCTTCCTTGTCTTTGGATAAAATGTAATCGTCTACAGTACTAATTAAAATATAAGGTGATAAAATTGAGGTTATTGCCAACAGAATCGTTGATGAAGCTGCTATAAAAAAATACAAACGATACCGTTTTGCAAAAGACATTAGTCTTGAGAAAATTTGCATATCAAAAGCATTTCCAGATTTTTCTGCCAAAATTTAGTATTTTATACTTGTTAAAAATAATCCTTTTGCAGGAACCGACAATCCTGCATTACCTCTATTCTTACTTTCTATGATGGTTCTAAAATCGTCTACAGAAATCTTTTTTAATCCAACATCTACCAACGTACCAACAATAGCTCTTACCATATTTCTAAGAAATCTATTTGCAGAAATATGAAAAGTCAATTCATTTCCATTAGATTCCCAAAAAGCTTCTGTAACATCACAGTTAAAAGTAAAAACATCTGTTTTTACTTTAGAAAAAGTTTGAAAGTCTGTATATTCTAAAAGTATTTTTGCGGCTTCATTCATTAAAAAAACATCTGGTTTTTTAGAATGAATTTGCCAAGAAAAATCTAATAAAAAAGGATTTCTCCCTATCCATATTTTATATTCATAACTTCTAGAAACAGCGTCAAATCTTACATGCTTGTCATCATCAACCAAAAAAACTTGATACACTGTAATATCATTAGGTAAAATTGAATTTAATTTAAAAACTAAATCTCCTTTTAACTCATTATCAATATCAAAATGAGCAAACATTTGAGAGGCATGCACACCAGTATCCGTTCTTCCTGCTCCAACAACCTGAATTTTTTCTTGAGAAATTAAACTAATAGCATCATTTAATTTTTCTTGTACAGAAATAACATCTGGCTGTATTTGCCAACCGTAATATTTTTTTCCATTATAAGAAAGTTCTATAAAGTATCTCAAGAATAATTGTTTTTTGAAGTCCTCAAAATTACGAAATTTATTTTGTTATCATTACTTTTGAAGCTCTAAGAGACGTTAAACTTTTCTTACAATTTATTAATGAAAAAAATTTTATTATTATCAGACACACATAGTTATATCGATGATCAAATTTTAAAGTTTGTAAAACAGACTGATGAAGTTTGGCATGTGGGTGACATTGGCGATTTAAATGTAACTGATACCATAAAAAAGTTAAAACCTCTTAGAGCTGTTTATGGTAATATAGATGGTGCAGATGCAAGGTCCGAATTCCCATTAGACGCAAAATTTGCTATTGAGGATGTCTCTGTTTGGATGACACATATTGGTGGATATCCTAATAAATACTATGTAAGAATTAGAGAGGATATTGTGAAAAATCCACCAAAAATTTTTATTTCTGGTCATTCTCATATTCTAAAAGTTCAGTTTGATAAAAAATTAAATCTATTGCATTTAAATCCAGGAGCTGCTGGAAATCATGGATTTCACAAAATTAGAACCATGCTTCGTTTTCAAATAGAAAAAGGGGAAATAAAAAACTTAGAAATTATTGAATTGGCTAAAAGAGGTTAATTTCTTCTTTTTCTTGAACAGGTAATTCTACATTAATTTGAGTCCCTTTTCCTTTTTTGGAACTAACATTAAATTTCCCTTTCATCATATGAATCCTTGCTTCAATTTGATTGATACCTAAACCATCTTTAATTGTAATTTCTGTTTTATTAAAACCAACTCCATCATCAGAAACTTCTATTAGAAGCAAACCATTCTCTTCCTTTAGTTTAATGATTGCTTTTTTTGCCTTACTATGCTTTAAAATATTATTTATAAATTCTTGAATAATATTATATGTTTTAATTTCGAACTCTTGTTTATACCTCCTTAAACCTTCAAACTCTGTTTCTATTATCAGTTCTGAATTAGAATATTTTTCTGCGATATCACTAATTGCTAAGTCTAAGCCAAATTTCAATAAAACTGATGAAACTAAAGTATGAGATAGATCTCTAATACTTTTAGAGGTTTCAGTAATAATTTCTTGAGTTTTAATAATCTCTATTGGCACACCGTTTTCAAATCGTTTTCTTGTAGCTTGTAAATGTAAGTTAGCCGATGACAACATTGCACTTACACTATCATGCAACGTTTCAGCAATTTCTTTTCTTTCCTTTTCTCTACCATTTAGAGTAGCGTCTAGGATTCTTGCTTGAGACTCAGACTTCAATCTATCTAAACTTTGATTTTGTAATAATTCTGATTTCGTTAATTTTAATTGTAAATTATTTTGACGATACACATAATAACCTATTACAAATAATAGTAAAATAAGAAGAAAAACAGCAACGGCTACAATGGTCCTAGTTTTGTCTTTTTCTTTTAATATTATAACTTCCTGTTCTTTGTCAAAAAGTTTTTTCTGACCATCAAAATCATATTTATACGTCATCTGCTCAATAATTCCTCTAAGTTCTTTTTCTCTTATCGTATCTTGAATATCATAAAACTTCTCTTGCCAATCGTAAGCCTTATAATCTTTAAGGTTTCTCATAGCCCAAGCTAAATTAAAACAAAGGTTAGCTCTAACGCTAGTTGCTTTAGAACTTTTGTCATTTCTAATTAAATTAATACCATCTAAATAAAATTTCTTTGCTTTTTCATACTTCTTTTGAGACAAAGAAATATTGCCTAAGTTGTTCATCGCTGAAGCAACACCTATATTATTGTAATGTTTTTCATGGATTTTAATGGATTTTTTAATATAGTTTTCTGCTATATCAAAAAGAGAATCACTTTCATAAATACCAGACAAATTATTAAACGCCTTAGCTTTAAGTGTTTCCAGTTTTTTGTTAAATTTTGGTAAACTTACTACTTTTTTATAATAAGATTTTGCACTATCAATATAATAAAATTTATTACTTTCTTCTTTAGCAACTGATAATTTATGATAAGAACCACCAATTTTTAACAAAGTAAACGCATAATTTGTTTTAGAAAACCTTTTATCATTTTGCTCAAAAACTAATAATTTGATTAAATCTAAAGATTCTTTATAATATTCTAAAGATTTATTAAATTTATTTGTACTATCATAAATCTTAGCAATTAAATATGAGATTTTGTAAGACCAATAGGTATCATCACTTTCTTTGCAAAGATCATAAAGTATAAAAGCTTTTTCTAATGCTTTTACATAATCTTCTTCTTTAAAAGATTTTTCAACTTTCAGAAAACTATTAGAGTATAAACTATCATTTTTTTGTAACAAAAAAGAAACCTTATTAAATAAGGTTTCTTTTTTAAAATTGTTATTTGCATTAACTTGATATAAACTAGCACATACAACTATAAATAAAATAATTTTCTCCATTTGCGATGTAAAACGTTTCTAATTAATCCTCACTATCATCAATAATAACTTTTGGCTTTCTTATCATCAATTCTGAAAATGATGAAGATTTAGCTACAGAAATTATGTGATTTACAAAATGAATTTGTAATAAGCTACCTTCTTCTTTCTCTAAAACTTTAGAATAACTGTTACTTTCCTGTGTTTTACCACTTTCTTCTAAATGAACTTCGTACACATTTTCCTCACTATTATATACAAAATCAACACTTACATTATTTAAAACGTCAAAGTCTAAATTATAAGAGCCATCTTCGTTTAAAGAAATACTATATTCATTAAGGAAATTATTAGCATCCTTTTTAGCAAATTTAATATTATCATCCGTTATTGAAATACTTGATACTTTGCTAAAGTTATCACTAATTAGTTCAACTTTAAAACTCTCATTGTTAAACCATAAATCAGAACCGTAATCATTTTTTTGAATTAATCCATCATCAGAAACGGATAAATACAATTCGTTTGTGTTATTGGTAGTATTTTTAACCTTACCAATACTCACATAATCTCCTATTTGTACATCAATAGAATATGCACCATTGGCATCTCTTTTTAATTGATAACTTTTAAACAATTCTTTACTTTGTTGATCTTGTAATAATACCTCATCTGATGAACAAGATGAAAACACTAAAGAAAACAACACTGCTATAACAGCAAAATTTAATTTTTTCATTTTTTTTATGATTTATATATGGGGGTTAATAAAAAATTTAAACAACGTACACAGTATAAAATCGTTGGGAAATCAATTTTCAAGTTTGCTAAAAGGTTGCTTGAAAAAATATTTTAAAAAGGGGATTTATACTATATTGTTTTTTACCGCGTACATTGCTAAACCAACTGAGTTTTTTACTTTTAACTTTCTTAATAAGTTTTTTCTATGTGTTTCTACTGTACTAATTCCTAAATTTAAGGTATCTGCAATCTCTGGAGAATTAAATTGTTTTGTAATCAATTTTAGAACATCTAACTCTCGACTTGTTAAAGTCTCTTTCAGAAAATTACTTGGTGCTGCACCTACTGGAACTTGTTGACCTGCAAAAGATTTTAAAAGAATCTTTTGAATATCATTACTAAAATATTGTTCTCCACTTGCAACTGCTTTAATAGCATCTATAATATGTTCTCCAGCATTATTCTTCGTAATATAACCTTTGCAACCAAGCCTTAACATTTCTTGTACAATCTTAATATCATCGTAACTAGAGAGTATAATAACATTTTGTTTGATCCCTACTTTATTGAAATATTTTAAAACTTCAAAACCGTCTAGGATTGGCATTGTAATATCTAGAATTAAAACATCTGCCTTGTTTCCTTTTTGATCAAACCAATCTATTACTTCTTTACCAGTTAAAGAATAATCTCTGATTCCAATATCCTTATCAGTATTTATAACAGCTATGATCCCTTCAATCAATATTTTATGATCATCAGCTACGTGAACGTATATCTTTTTATTCATTTTCTATACTCAAATTTACTCTAGTTAAAAGGATCCTACAATCCCCATTTATAATGAAATTATTACCTCCCTATTTACAGGGAGAGACCTCCCTATTTACAGGGAGATAATAATTGTAAATAACTAACAAACAACAACTTAAAAATAGTAAAATTATTATTATAAATAAAAAATAAAACTATCAATAATAAAGAGAAGAATCAGATTCTTCTAAAAAAACAAAAAACCGAGAAATAATTCTCGGTTTTTTTTCGCACTAAATATACAAATATGTTAGGTTTATCGTAATCTATCAACTGATTTTACGAGATCTTCATCCTTTTTAATAGCCTTATTTGCCAAAACAATAAGCAAAACAACCAAAATTGGTAAGAACATTCCAATACCTTTCTCAGAAACAATTGTCTCTCCAGATAAAGTTAGTGATAAATAAATCAACAATCCTAATAAAAAAAGATTTATCAAAATTATAATACGCCCAATTACAAACTGTAACTTCCTATCCTTATATAAGAATATTGTTACCAATGATAGTATTGAGGAAGCAATGAACATAAAAGGAATTACTTTTAAAGTAAGTAATTCTTTCGAAAACAAATCTAAAACAAAAATTTGTTCTTTTAAAGTATTCCATAAATTAAATATAAAAATTAATCCTCCAGAAATAACTGCAGCTAAAAATAAATATATGGTTTGTATTCTTTGTATCATGCCTTAAAATCGAATGACAAAAATAGGTTTTCTTTTTTTAAAAGAAAACTACAAAGTAAAAAAAAAAGTATATATTTGTAATATAAATAACATTCCAGAATACATTGTATAGTGCTATATACAATAAATAAAATCAAAATATAATTTATAAGTATCTTAGTAAAATGAGATTATAATTAACTTAATAAACACATAAATGTTCGAAATTTCTGAACTAAAAGCAAAAACTCTTCCTGATTTACAAAAAATTGCTAAATCTATTGGTCTTACCAAAACTAGTCAATTAAAAAAGCTAGACTTAGTATATCAAATCTTAGATACACAAGCCGCAAGCCCTGCAAAAAATATTGACGCTATTAAAACAGAAAAACCTAAAACCGAAAAGCCAAAAAGAAAAAGAGTTGTAAAAAAAACGCAACCTACTGAAAAGAAAGAGGCTATAACAAAAGTAGAAGTAAAAGAAACTGTTGTTGTTAAAAACACACCAACGGATGCAATTGTAACTGATACTATTGTAACTGATACTATTGTAACTGATGCAGTTGTTACTGAAAAGGTTGAAGAAAAAAAACCAATACCTAAAAAGATTATCCCTAGAAAACCCACTCCTAGAAAAGAGGTGTTGGAAGCTAAGGAAAAAAAGGTTGGCACTACTCCCATTAAAAAAGAGGTTCCTGTTGATGTAAAAACTGATAAGAAAGAAATCAAGGAACAAAAACCTGTTCACAATAATCAGAATAAAAATCAACCAAGAACTAATAATCAACAGAGAACTAATAATCAACAGAGAACTAATAATCAACCAAATAGTAAGACGAGGAACAAGGACAGTAACCAGAATAAAGATAGAAGTAATGGTAATAAATCTAGTAATAGATATAAAGACCCTGACTTTGAATTTGATGGAATCATTGAAAGTGAAGGTGTATTAGAAATGATGCCTGACGGTTATGGCTTTTTACGTTCTTCTGATTATAACTACTTATCATCTCCAGATGATATTTATGTCTCTCAATCTCAAATTAAATTATTTGGTCTAAAAACTGGAGATACTGTAAGAGGAAATGTACGTCCGCCAAAAGAAGGTGAAAAATATTTTCCATTAATTAGAGTATCAAAAATAAATGGATTAAACCCTAACCTAGTTAGAGACCGTGTTTCTTTTGAGCACTTAACACCGTTATTTCCTCAAGAAAAATTCAATTTAGCAGAAAAAGGAAGTTCTTTATCAACAAGAATTATCGATTTGTTTTCTCCTTTAGGAAAAGGACAACGTGGTATGATTGTAGCCCAACCTAAAACTGGTAAAACCATGTTATTAAAGGATGTGGCAAACGCTATCGCAGCAAATCACCCAGAGGTTTATCAAATTGTTTTATTGATTGACGAACGTCCTGAGGAGGTTACAGACATGAAACGTAATGTTCGTGGAGAAGTTGTTGCTTCAACTTTTGATGAACCTGCAGATAAACATGTAAAAGTTGCAAACATTGTTTTGGAAAAAGCAAAACGTTTGGTAGAATGTGGACATGATGTTGTGATTCTTTTAGATTCAATTACACGTTTGGCAAGAGCTTATAACACAGTTGCACCAGCATCTGGGAAAATTCTTTCTGGTGGTATAGATGCAAATGCATTACACAAACCAAAACGTTTCTTCGGTGCTGCTAGAAACATTGAAAATGGTGGTTCTTTAACTATTATTGCCACTGCACTTACCGAAACTGGTTCTAAAATGGACGAAGTAATCTTCGAAGAATTTAAAGGAACAGGTAACATGGAGCTTCAATTAGATAGAAATATTTCTAATAGACGTATTTATCCAGCAATCGATTTAATTAAATCTTCTACAAGAAGAGATGATTTATTATTAGATGCTAAAACAGTACATAGAATGTGGGTTTTACGTAAATATCTTGCAGACATGAATCCTATAGAAGCAATGGAATTTATCAATGATAAAATTAAGTTTTCTAAAAATAATGATGAGTTTTTAATCTCGATGAACGGTTAGAAGTCTCGATTATAATTTAAAATATTAATGTACACTAAACCTTTTTGAGAAATCAGAAAGGTTTTTTATTTGAAGCTATTTCCTGCTTTCACTACTCGCTTTTTTCGTACCTCAAAAGAACTCAGACAATTAGCCTGCCTTAAGCGAAGTCAAAAGGTTCAATCAGGACCTAGGTCTACTTATTAATTTCTAGCTACTCATAAAGCTAATACTCCTTTAGACAACAACTATTCTAACTTCCATTTACTCAAAATTAGAGTATAAAAAAATCCGTTCAAAATTTTGAACGGATTTTTATTTATAAGAAATAATGAAACCAATATCTAGTTTGCACTATACATATTAGCTCTATAATCTTCTACGTTAGAAGCTTTTTTAATTGCTTCGTACATTTTATAAGTTGATCCTTTTCTAGATTCTGCAATTCTCTTTCTGCTAGAATCATAATTTGGTAATGCTGTTGGCAACTCTCTTTTAGTTACTTTAAAAGCAAAAACTCCTTTATTACCTTCTATTGAATTAAATACTTTATTCAACTCTGCATTGTACATTGCTCCAACAATTTTTGGCTCAAGACCAACACCAGAAAGTGTAGGGCTTTTTAAAGTAATTCCATTAGCATTTCTAACAGATACTTTATTAGCAGTAGCAATATCTTTTAATACGGCTCCTTCCAATTTACTATTAATTAAAGCAGCTTTCTTTTCTTTCTTTAAAATTGGTCTCACTCTATTTGTTGCTTTAGCAGCAGACATTAGTCCTTTTTCTGTTGCTCCTGTAACAAATGCTACAACATGACTACCTTCTATATCAAAACGTTTAAAATCGTTAACCTTAGTTTCTTTACCAAATGCCCAACTTACAATTTGTCTTTGATTTCCTAAACCTGCAACATTCTCATCTAAAGATTTTAAACCAATAGCCGCTTTAGATTTGTAACTTTTTTCTTTAACTACATCAAAATATTTATTCTCTTTAGATACTGCTAATGCAAATTCTTCAGCATTTCTAAATGCAACATTTTCAGTTGCTTCAGAAGGAACAATTTTTCTACTAAAAGTAGCTAATTTTAAAACCTTTTGTTTATTTTTTTGATCAACAATTTTTATAATATGAAATCCAAATGGAGTTTTAACAACCTCTAAATCACCTTTTTTACCTTCGAAACAGAAGTCTCTAAAAGCAGGAGTCATTCTTGTGTAATTAAACCAATCTAAATCCCCGTCTTTAGCACCAGAACCTTTATCCGAAGAAAGAGTCTTCGCTAAACTACCAAATTTACTTTTACTTCTTTTTACTACAGTTAAAATACTATCTGCTAATTTCTTTGCTTCATCTTCTGTTCTTGTTACATTTGGCGCAACTCTTTGTGATCCGATAAAAGGAATTAAAATATGACTTGCTTTCACAGAATCTGGCATTTGAACAACATCTGTTATTTTAGAAATCTTAAAAAATTCTTTATCCTTATAAGGCCCAACAACATCTCCTTTATTACCTGCATAAATTAAATCTGCAACTTCTTGATTTACAAAGTTCTTAAACTGAAAATTAGTATTTAAGTTCGTATCAGAATTATTTTCTGATAAAAACACAGTTTCATCTGTCGCTTTTTTAAAGTCTTCAATTAAAGTATTAACCTCACTTTTAATTACAGTTTCATCTGCACTAGAAGCTACAATATTAAACTGAACATAAGAAATATCTTTAGATGCATCCACTTTAAAATCATCTGCATGACTTTTAATATAAGCTTCTACTTCAGATTTTTTAATTTTAACTAAACTATCTGCAATCGTTGAATAAGGCACATAAACAAACTGAGCATTTAACTTTGTATTGTCTATCATATATTCAGTTTCTCCTTCTTTTAAAGAAGCTCCTAAACCTGCAGTTAATAAGCTATTGTAAGTACTAGTCTCAGAATTATCTCTAATCTGATTCATATAACCAGACCATTGAGCCCATAGCTTAGTATCATTCTCTTTTTCGTTTGCTAAAAATTGTTTGAATTTACTTTCATCAAACAATCCACCTTCATTTTGATATTCAGGGTTGCTCTGTACAAAAGAAGCATTTACAATTTGATTCCAAACATCTGCTTCACCAATTGTTACACCAGCTTCACTTAATTGATTTTTGTAGATTTTTTTTCTAACAATATTATCCCAAACAGTTTTAGCCGCTTGCATTTCTGTAACTCTGTTACCTGCTTGTTGCTTATAAGTTTCTAACTCTTCAGAAAACTCTTGTCTTGATATCGATTCTCCATTAACTTCACCAATTTCATTAACTTTATTCGAGTTAAAAAAATCACCAAGTGTAGATGGATCTAACACAAAAGCAAAAAGTGCTAATCCAATAATTATAATTAAGAACATTGAACGTTCTCTAATTTTTGATAAAACTGCCATAGTCGTTTATTTATTTTCAGTTGGCGAATATACGTATTTTGGATTTAATATTGCAACCCATTTAGCACTTATTAGTAGGATGTTAACTGCTGTTTTTTAGCTTAGAACTTTGAATATAATTTTTAAGCTTCTTGATTTAATGTTTTAAGAGATACTTCTACAATTTTTGCGCCACTCATTTTTAATATTTGAATCTTTAAATGATCAATTTCTATTAGTTCATTTTCTTCAGGAATATTTTCTGTATGCTCAATTATAAAACCTCCTAAAGTTTCATAAGCTTCAGATTTACTGATATCTAAATTATATTCTTCATTTAAATAATCTACTTCTAGCCTGGCTGAAAAGTTAAACGTTGTGTCGTTAATTCTTTCTTCTAAAAATTCTTGAGAATCATGTTCATCCTCAATTTCTCCGAATAACTCTTCAACAATATCCTCTACAGTAATCATTCCAGAAGTACCACCATACTCATCAACTACAACAGCAACACTTTTACGTTTTTTAATTAACGAATTTAAAATATCGTTAATCATCATAGATTCAGGGACAAGCTCTAAAGGCAATAAAATTGATTTGATTGTTTTTGGCTTCTTGAATAACTCAAAAGCATTTACATAACCAACAACATCATCTAAAGAAGATTTATAAACTAAAATTTTAGATAAACCTGTTTTTATAAAAGCTTCTTTTAAATTTGCAACAGTTTCATGAATTTCTACAGATTCAATTTCTGTTCTTGGCACCATTACTTCTCTTGCTTTTACCTTTTGAAATTCTAAAGCATTTTGAAAAATCTGGATTTCAGAATCCATTTCATCATCTACATTACCAGTTTCTAATTGCTCATTTATATAATTCCCTAATTCTTCTTTACTAAATTCAGTTTGTTCTTCTTCTGCATTCGTTTTAAAAAAAACACGCAAGAAAAAATCAGAAATTACAGTAATAAATTCTGATACGAAATGAAATAAATAATAGAAAACGTATGCAGGTACAGCAAATATTTTAAGTACATCATTAGCGTAAATCCTGAAAATTGCTTTTGGTAAAAACTCTGCAGTTACCAAAATTACAATAGTAGAAATAATAGTTTGTATTAATAAAATAGAGAAATCATTTATAGAACCTAAAGGAAGAATTCTTATTAAGAATTTACCCATATAATAACTATAAATTACCAAAGAAATATTATTACCTACTAACATTGTGGTAATAAATTTTGATGATTTTTGTGTAATTTTTGTAAGGATCTTAGGAATAAAACCTTCTCTTTTCTTCTCCAACTCTATATGCATTTTATTCGCAGAAACAAATGCAATCTCCATCCCCGAGAAAAAGGCAGATAATAAAATTGATACAATTATAATAATGAGTTCAATTTCCATTAAAAATTAAAAAGTCTATTTATTTTGATTATTTCTACGCACAACTTTTTTTCTAAAATGTCTTTTAAAGAAAAACACTAAGGTAATAAAAACTGAAGCAATAATTAAAAGTATGGCTTTATTAGTATCTGAATTGATCTTTAAAACACCTTCAACTAAGCAAATAACAGCAATTAATAAATATCCGTATTGAAAAAGTTTCCAAATTTTATTCATAATTATTCTTCTGAAGTTTCTAATTTTCCTGTAGTTTTTTTAGATACATGTTTTGATAAATCGTCTTTAGATTCAAAACCAATGCCAAAAATAGTATCACTTTCTTTTGTTAATTTAAATGCTTTTTCCGAAACAAAATATTTAGTTTTCTCATCCCAAAATAACTGTTCTGTTTCCAACCTTGTTTTATCAGTATGATTTACAACAACAACATTACCTTTAATTTCTGATATTGATGTTTTATTATATGATAAAGCATAATTTCCTGTAATTGTAATTGAGTCTTTTCCGTTTTTCTCGAAGTTAATGATTTTAATTCCATTAGGAAACTCACTATAAGGATGCTCTTTTCTATTACTAAAATCGAACATTACAGGTGTAATTAGTTTAGATGTAATTCTACCTGAGTCTTTATACACATGGTAAGCATCTTTTGCTGTACCTACAGGTAAATTTTTATTAGCCAAAAAATCTCTAACTTTTTGAGTATTGTTAGAACAAGAAAAAAGCATTACTGTTACATAAAGAACAGCAATGCTTTTTGATATTATATTATTGTAGTTATTCACAAAAGATTAATTAGGCACTTTTACAATTTCACCAATCCAACATTTAATTGTGTAGTTACTTCCAGGTGCAACACCAGCAGTAAAAATAACTTTCTTACTTGGTAAATTAGCTCTATAAGAAGCAATATATTTTCTTGCAGTTGAAGAAATACTAGGATCTACATTTGATGCTCTTTGTGCTTGTCTTAAAGCTGCCGCATAAATCATTCTCTTTTCAAACTCACCTTTACCACAACTAGTTCCTTTAACACTTGATTGGTATAATCTACCAATTAATAAATATGCTTTTCCAAAATTTGGATTGAATCTTAAAGCTTCTCTTGCTAAACTTCTTGCTTTTGCCAATTGACCTCTAGATTTAGCCGCTTGTGCAAATTTTAATTTATATCTAGCTTTCTTGATAGGATCAGTTTCTAAATTAAATGCTTTTTCTCTCATTTGGGCTGCCCCACTAGCATCTCCATTTTTTTCTAAAATACCTGCATAGAAAGAATATGAATCTGGAGAAGGCGCTGACTCAGCATAAGATTTTGCTAACGTTTCAAATAATGGATCTTCTTGACACCCCTTATTAAACATTCTTGACACAGCTCTACGCAACCAAACAGAATTTGTTTTATTTGCCTCAAAATCTCTTTGATATAAAGGCACTAATCTGTCACAAGTAGCTATTTCAGATATTATTGCATCTAAACCACCCTCTACTTGACCTAAAGCTTTAGAGTTAATTGTATAAGCTCTTAAATAACTTTTCTCTTTCTTATCTAAAACTCTTGTAGAATCTTTAGTTAACTCAACAATCTTTTTAGCATAATCATCTAACTTTTCACCTACAGATTCAATAACATCATCATATGTATCAAAAACTCTTTGTGGATTAGCATCTTTATATTTATCTGTAATCCCTTGAAAATACTTATAAATATTTTTTACACTCATATCTCTTGGAGAGATTTTATAAGCAGTTTCTAAAATATTAAAAATCTCTACATCAGAAGCTAATTTGTTCTTAAATAAATAAGTAGCATAATCACTATGAACTTTTGCTGGTTTTTTTGTAGGGAAATATTGCAATCTTTGCTCATAAACCTTTTTTGCCAAAACAGGATCTTTTTTAACATCTTCTGCTAAATCTGCTCCGTATTTATAAATATTTACAGATAAATCTTTACAGTTTTCCATTAAATATTCCCAATTCACAAAAGCATCTTCGTACTTTTTAGATTTGAAATCTCCTTTAAAAAGATTATATTTAATTGTACATTCTCTTTTTGCATCATCCTGTGCATTTGTTTTTGCAACCGATAAAAATATCGAAACTGCTAATAAAAACGTAATTTTCTTCATTTTAATTGTGTTTTGTTAATCAATCTTTCTCTTTTGAAACCAACTAGTATCTGTCAAAGATAAACTTAATCGAAAATTAAAATAATTTTCTTGTATTAAATTATTAGCAGTGGTTCCTCTCTTACCAAACTCAAACCCCATATTTACTGTAGATAAATGCTTTAGTGGTAAACCTAAACCAAAAGATATGCCAAAGTCGTCAATTGGAGTAAAATTCGTAGTATTTCCTGATCCTTTTACAGATAAACCTGTTTTCTCAAAACGAACTCCCGCCCTATAAGTAACTCTTTCCCAGTAACTTGAAATAGAATTTATTTTCGGTAAATAAAACCCACCTAAAGAGTATCTATTAGAACTTCCATAACGGTAAGCATCATTTACTCCTAATAATAATCCTGTTGATGAAATTGCATCTTGATTTTCGTACTCCAATCCGGCGTACCATTTATCAAATTCACCAATACCAACACCTAAAGTAGATTTTATTGGTAATTTAAAATTCCCATCAATAGATACTAATTTTTTATACTCGCCATCTAAAGGATCTAAGACTGCAAGAGTATCTCTTACAAATTCTGATCCAGATCCTGATAATGTAAGGCTATATGTTAGGCTCTCTCCTGTAACATTTAAATCATTCCCCAATTTAACAGTTGCACCTGCATTAAGAGTTAGTTTATTCTTTAATTCTTTTTGGTATTGAGCACCAAGTTTCAAAGAACCTCCTTCTAAGTTTAAAGTTTCCTTATATTTTGTTCCTAATGAAACATCTGCTTTTTGCTTATAAATACTATTTTCTATATTACCAAAGCTATAATCCGCCTCCAAACCAAGTGATAAACCTTTATACACTTTTATTCCAAAACTACCATAAACTCTATTCACTCCCCCAGAACCAGCAAGCAAAGATATTTCAGTAGTATTTCCAGTAATAGCATCCGTCAGAGAATTTGATAAAGAATAACCAACAGAAGATACTGGCTGCAATCCTATTGAAAAACCAGCTTTATCACCAATAGGGAAAGCCAAAGCAACATAAGATAAACTGGTTGAATTAACGTTTTGTGTAGAAGTATTACTTTTAATAGTTAAATCTGTATTTAACAAACCAAAAGAATATGTTGTGTACCTTAAATCTGAATACGCTGCAGGGTTTGTGAAATTCAAATATTTATAATGGCTAAACGCTACACCTATTCCCCCCATAGAACTTTGCTCTACAGTAGTACTAGTAAACTCTTCTCCTATACCAAAATAAGAATATGGTGATGAATTTGTTCTTTGCGCTAAAAAAGTTACAGAAGTTAACAGTAATAAAGCTACTAGAATCTTTCTAATCATTTGTCTTTGTTAAAAATCAATATTTCATTTAATCCTTCTAGGAGAAAATTTTGATTCGCAAATATGCTACTTTTTAATTGTTTAGCCAAGAAATTTGTATCTCCACCTGTTAAAACAACTGTTAAATCTGAATATTTCTTTTTATATTGGTTAATTACACCTTCCAACTCCCCAATTACACCATTAACCACACCAGAATGAATACTTTCATTTGTATTATTACCAATAAAGTTTTTTGGTGCTTTTTTTTCTAAATGAGGCAACTTACTGGTAAAGCTATTTAATGCTTTATACCTCATTTCAATTCCAGGTGAAATTGCACCTCCTAAATATTCAGATTCGGTATTCACAAAATCAAAAGTGATACAAGTTCCTGCATCAATAATTAAAACATTTTTTTTAGGATATTTATTTACAGCACCAGCTACCAATGCAATTCTATCTACACCTAAAGTTTTTGGAGTTTCATATAAATTGATAAACGGAACATTTGTTAAAGAAGTCAAAACCGTTAAATTGATCAAATTTTGAAGGTTTTCAATCTTTTTTTCTGATATAAAACTGACTGAAGACAATATCCCATACTTAATTTTATATTTTTTTAATATTTTTTTAATTTCTGATAAAATATTTTCTCTATCTGTAAAAATCAACTTCACAAGCGTATCATTCTCAAAAACAGCAACTTTAATCCTTGTATTACCAGTATCAATAATTAAATTCATCTTTAATTTTATATGAAATTCAAAAATACAACAGATTTTTTTAAAAAAATACTTGCAAATGTAAAAATACGTTGTATATTTGCAGCCGCTAAGGCAATGGTACCTTAGCTCAGTTGGTAGAGCAAAGGACTGAAAATCCTTGTGTCCCTGGTTCGATTC
>JQIA01000163.1_pt1 | contig 30451 bp, 30 predicted proteins | sample 811431 | NCBI WGS metagenome assembly JQIA01 (sample SAMN02998118, study PRJNA258478) | marine sediment metagenome | biome: marine; feature: seafloor; material: sediment; isolation source: oil-polluted sediment collected from 3 locations (0.5 km, 0.7 km and 0.9 km)... | place: USA: Gulf of Mexico ...
CACTATCTTAAACAATTAAAATTGTTCATAGCCACTGTCAGACCGTCACAGACAATTGAAACAACGGCTTTTCCGGATTCTGAAACCATTCTGGTAAGGATTTCTGCTTCTTCTACAGAAAATCTCCCCAGCACATGTCCTGTGACATCGGCCCCATTTCCGGAACGTCCAACTCCAACCCGGAGACGCGGAAAATCCCGGCTTCCAAAAGTATCGACAAGAGATCTAATTCCATTATGCCCCCCGTGACCACCTTTTTCTTTTATTTTTATCCGCCCAAATGGAAGATCAATATCATCATAAATTATAATAAGATCCTCACATTTAATTCCAAAATAATCAGAAAGCTTACGTATCGGTAACCCACTTCGGTTCATAAACGCCATTGGCTTTGCAATAATTACATCATTTCCATTTATTCTTCCTCTACCAAAAACAACATCAAATTTACTTTTGGATAAAGAAATGGAACACGAATCTGCAATCTCATCTGCAACAATAAAACCAGCATTGTGTCTCGTCCGGGCATATTTTTCGCCCGGGTTACCAAGCCCAACGATAAGGGTAATTTCATTACTGGACATAAACATCCCGATACAGCTAATAATTTATTAAAGAGCAAAGTATTACACTATAAATCAGCAAGCCGATTACTCAGCAGCTTCCTCAGTACCCTCTTCAGCAGCTTCTTCACCATCAAGCTCTTCGTCTTCAACATCTTCTGTAACAGCTTTAGGAGCAACAACTGTAATAACAGTAAAGTTTACATCCGCAGGAATTTCAACACCTTCGATCTCAATATCTTTCACATGTATAGCATCACCCATTTGAAGAGAGTTAACATCTATAGCGATACTCTCTGGGATTTCTAATGGCATGCAAAGAATTTCAAGCTCACGTCTAATAAGCTGCAGCGTACCACCAAATTCAACACCTGGTGCTTTACCAACCGCCTCAACGGGAACTTTAACAAGAACTGGCTTCTCAAGGCTGATTTCAAGGAAATCTGCATGAAGAAGATCTTTTGAAAGAGGCGACAGCTGAAGGTCTTTAATAATAGCTGGACACTTTTTCACTTCCTTGTCATTGTCAAGTACACTTAAGTTCACAAGAACCTGAGCAATCTTACTTTGTTTAAATGCAGCTTCGATATCAGACATAGCAACTTGAACCTTAACAGGTTCGTTAGCCAGTCCATACAAAACAGCAGGAATGCTGTTATTTCTTCTAAGCTCTCGAGCAACACCTTTACCAGTCGCTTCACGTATATTTGCTTTTAGTTCAAAAAGTTCCAAAAGTTTATCCTCCCACTCTCTATGTTCATTTAATATGTTTACGACATTTTATACAAATAATGAGGTTACTGAATCGCCCCTGTGACTTCTGATAATTGCCTCTCCAACAAGAGACGCAATAGATAAAACCTCAATTTTCCCACATGCGGCCGCTTCTTCATTCAAAGGAATTGTATCAGTTGTAACCAAACTACTTAATGCCGATTTCTCAATTCTGCCTACTGCTGGGCCGGAAAGTACCGGATGCGTACAGCATGCGTGGACTTCACTTGCGCCGTGACTACTAATTGCATTTGATGCTTCGGTCAATGTTCCTGCTGTATCAACCATATCATCAAGTATAACTGCAATTTTTCCCTTTACATCACCAATAACTGCCATTGCCTTTGCTTCATTGGGTTTATCTCTTCGTTTATCAACTATGGCGAGGTCTGCACCCAGCCTTTTTGCAAAAGCCCTGGCACGTTCAACACCTCCTGCATCAGGCGAAACAACAACAAGGTCCTTTCCAAGGAATTTTTCTCGAATATGGTCAATCAGAACTGGAGCAGCGTAAAGATTATCTACAGGAATATTAAAAAAACCCTGAATCTGTCCGGCATGTAAATCCATAGTAATAAGTCTGTTTGCACCTGTATTTGTAATCAGATCAGCAACCACTTTAGCTGATATAGGCACACGAGGAGCAACTTTCTTATCCTGTCTTGCATACCCAAAATAAGGTATAACTGCAGTAATTCGCGAAGCAGAGGAGCGTCTTAATGCATCTATAACCAATAGAAGCTCCATTAGATTATCATTGACAGGCTTACAAGTGGATTGGATGACGAAAACGTCTTTTGATCTAACGTTTTCCTGAATTTCAATCTGAATTTCGCCATCACTGAAATTATTTATCTTTGACATTCCAAGTGACTTGAAAAGGTATTTTGAAACCTTTTGAGCCAACCCTAAATTTGAATTCCCAGTAAAAATCGAAAGATCATTCATTATATCTTATCTCACAGATCAAACAGTTAACAACCTAAATGGCTGGGACGGGAGGGTTCGAACCTCCGAATGCATGGATCAAAACCATGTGTCTTACCACTTGACGACGTCCCAAAACTTATACAATCATATCTACTAAAAAATACTGCCAATTCTGACAAGCAGCTCTCTTCTCGGAGTACTTTTTAAGATCAGAAAAAACAGTTTCAGCTTTTTCCAACTCTCTAAACAGGCCAAAAACAGCAGAACCACTCCCCGACATCAAAGCACCATCAGCACCAAAAGAATGAAGAAGATACTGTAACTCACTGATCTCACTACACATTAAAAATGCAGGCTTTTCAAGATCATTAAAGAGAAGATTCACAGGATCTATCAATCTTTTATTCAACAGACGACTTTTAGTTTCTTTTTTGCTTTTTGTCAATCCAAAATTAAGTTTTTTATATACTTCTGCAGTCGAAACAGCAACCCCAGGGTAAATCAAAATTACATAGTAATGTAAAACATTTTCACAAAATTCAAGCTTTTCTCCAATTCCTTTTGCAATAGCTGCCTTGGAAAAAATAAAAAACGGCACATCTGCCCCAATGCTGACTCCCATTTCTACAAGCTCATCACCTGAAAAAGGGGTATCATAATACTGATTTAACCCTGTCAATATGGAAGCAGCATTGCTGCTCCCGCCACCCAGACCGGCCCCAACCGGAATTTTTTTTTCAATTTTAATATTCAGCCCTGTATCCGGACGTCCTACCCTCTCAAAAAATAATTTTGCAGCTATAGCAGCAAGATTTGTTTCATCCTCAGGAATACCCGGCACATCACATTCAATTTTGATATGGCTACTTGATGACGGTTCGAGAGAAATCCTGTCAAAAAGACTTATCCCACACATCATCGTGTTGAGTTCATGGTAACCATCAGCTCTTTTACCAGTAACCTCAAGAAAAAGATTTATCTTGGCAGGCGAAAAAAGCTCCACCTATCCTTTCTCTCTCACATACATCAATCTCAAGTCATGCAGAATATTTTTAAGGAGATTCTCCTCATCACTGTTCAAATTACCCTTTGTTTTCTCTTCAAGGATACCTAAAATATCAATCGTCTGTTTTGCAAGCGACAAATCACGAAGATTGTTATCACCAGAAGGAGCTTTAATTACTCCCAGATGAACAAGAGCTGATGAATTCAAAGAAAATACAAAGGTAGAAAAAGTTAATTCCGGCATCGGTGAAGAGGATTGTTTTTCCTTTTTGTCGTCACTCATCACAAAGCCTTTTTCATCCGCACTTTTTTTTCCTTCCGACATAGATCATTTCCCCAAAAAGATAGTTTATACGTAAAATTTCGCCCGAAATGCAAAGCGATCCAAAGCTATAACAAAATGATATTTATAATGAATTTTCTAAAAAACAGCAAGACTTAATTATGAGAAATTATTGACATTTACAGGGGCAGGATTTTCCATAATATCTCTAATCAATAACAGAAGATTGCTAATAACAAATGGTTTCTGAATGAAATTCACACCCGGCTCAACCATCTCCATCTGGCCAAGTGTGCTTTCAGCATATCCCGACATAAACAATATCCTTATCTCAGGATGAAGGATTTGTACTCTTTTTGCCAGCTGAGTTCCATCCATCAAGTCCATCCTTACATCGGTAAGCATAATATCTACATTGGCACCATACTTCTCACATATAAGCAAAGCACTACCAGCATTTTGTGCCTCAAGAACATTATAACCATAATACCTGAGCAGTTCACTGGTCATCTCCAGCACTTCCGGCTGGTCCTCTACAACAAGAACAGTCTCATCACCGTGAAGTGCATTGGAAACATCTTCTTTACTAGTCGTTAACGGGCTGTCCGCAAAGTCCTCCTCGGGAATAGATATAATGAATGTCGTACCCTGACCGATATTACTTTCAACACGAATACTCCCCTGAATTTGATTGACAATACCGTATACCGTTGAAAGGCCGAGCCCAGTCCCCTTACCTTTTCCCTTAGTAGTAAAAAAAGGTTCGAAAAGGTTTTCAAGTACTTTATCATCCATACCGATACCTGTATCTTCAACTGACAGGATCACCATCGAAGCACCCTCATTTTCAAGCACTGCCTTTTTAAGCTCAATTACAAGTTCACCACCCGTAGGCATAGCATCACAGGCATTGACCACAAGGTTCATAACAATCTGTTCAATCTGGCCGGGGTCTGCTTTTACAACACAAGGCTTTGGATCTAACTTAAGAATAACCCTGACATTATCATCAATAAGTCTGTCAATCATTTCTTTGCTGTTTCTAAGAATATCTTTTAAATCAATATTGGCGGGTGTTATCATACGATGTTTACTAAAAGCAAGTATCTGACTTGTCAGTTCTTCAGCCCTTTCTGCTGCTTTATCAATCTGAGCAACTTTTTTCTGAATAGGGTCATGTGAAGCCAATTTAACACTTAAAAGTTCACAATGACCTCTAATAACTGTAAGCATATTGTTAAAGTCGTGAGCAATTCCACCAGCCAAACGGCCCACAGCCTCCATTTTTTGAGCTTGTAAAAATTGCTTTTCAAGTTCTTTTAGCTCAGTAACGTCTCTTCCTAAAAGAACAGAGCTGGCAAACTGACCCAACTCATCGGCATATCGGCGAAGACTCCAAGAGATAACTCTTCGCAAACCATCTTTACAGGTTATTTTTGTTTCATAATTATCTATAAAATCTGATGTCTTTAACTTTTCCTTGAAATCATTACGAATTGTCTTAATCTGGTCTTTATCCGTAAAAAGAATCTCCCAGCAATATTCATTATTTTTTATTTCATCGAACGAATAACCACTGATATTCTCAGCAGCCTTATTCCAAACCACAATGTTTTCAGATGAATCAAAAACACTCAGCCAAATAACAGCATTGTCAATTACACTTTTCTGAAACTCGTTCAGTTTTCGAATTTCCAGCTCTGCCTTTTTTCTTTGAACTAATTCTTCCTTTAGTTTTTTATTTGCAAGGTGCAGGGAATTAGCAAGCTTGTATGCTCTGAGGGATGCAGTAACAATCGTAAATATTTTTTGGGCAGTTAACTCAACTTTCGAATTGTAAGAATTAATATCATATTCAGTTATAATCTCCTGTGGGGGTGCTAATCCAGGCTGACCGGTTCGAAGGACAATCTGAACAATATCATTTTTCAAATCTCCCCTGATATACCTCACCACCCCGAGGCCGGCATCATCTGTTTCCATGACGACATCAAGCATAATCAGTGCAACATCAGTCTGTTGTTCCATTATTGCCATTGCCTCCTGGCCGGAAAAAGCAGCGAGAACCTCAAGAGAACGGTTTTCAAATGTGTAATCTTCGAGCACCATCTGAGTTAGCCTATGAACCTCTTCTTCATCATCCACGACAAGAATTTGCCAGGCTGGTAAAGTTGCAACACCGCCATTCTTATCATCTGATTCTTCCATGGTGATTTTTTTATCAGAATAGGTCATCACTATTCAACACCAAGCCTTTGTTTTTCCAATCTGATATCGAGTTTCTTCAAGCTTAATATTTTTTTTTGAAGGTCATTATTCTTATCAGTTATCAACTTTTTCTCTTTTTTTTCATTTCTCAAAAGTCTTTTTTGATTCCGAAGATTTTTTTTCTCATTTTTTATTTGCTCAAGCAATGATCGAATATATTCCGCAAACCCAAACTGTTTATCTTTTGGTACCTTTGAAATATAATTGTTCATCAAATCCAGAGACTTTTCATAATCCGGCTTAGGGTTTAATTTATGAGAGTACAGAAAAGAAAGCTGTAATACATCCTCTGTGTTTTCGGTAACACCCGGCTTCTCTTCAATCTCTACAATTGTTGCCTGAACACTTTCACGAATCTCTGGCATACTAACTTTTTGTTCAGGCACCATAACTATCTTCTGGTTGGCCTTGCAGGCATTCAAGATTAAAAAGCCGAAAGATACAATGAACAATATTTTTAAATATAACAATGTTATTTTCATCATAGTAAACCCCAGGTATTATTAGACATATAATTCAAAAACAGGTGGATACAGCTCAATCAGTTAATTACCTTGTTCTGCATTTCATCAATCCTACGATCAGTAACATAAACACTGCCAGGCACTAGCTTTGCATGCTCCTTAAGCTCTGCAGCAATTTCTCCAACCTCAATATAATTCATGTGTTTTTGAACATCGTTGGAAACAATCGCTATAGAAACTGTCATTATTGGGAAGTCGACCTTATCCCCCTGCCTCGTATGGCCTTCTATGTAACCACATTGTCGATCAGTCTCATCGTAAAATTCCGGGATTGCTATATCAAACTCATCGACAATACTACCACAAATTGCAACAACTTTATCGGGAGATGTAATAACTGCAAAGTCATCTCCGCCAATGTGGCCCACAAAATCGTCACCATTTCCATTCTCTTCAGCAGATGCTTCAATAATCTTGGCGGTTGTCTTAATAATAACATTTCCCATAGCGTACCCATATTTATCATTAAACGACTTGAAGTTATCCAGATCAATAAGGCAAAAGGCCAATTCCCGACCGGCTTTAAGTCTTTTTTTCAAAATATTATCTATTGCAATCCCACCCGGAAGCCTTGTTAACGGACTTGCATCAAGGTACATTTCCTCCCATCGGAGTAACCTTCGCGCCATTGCACTGAAAGCATCAGCAAGATCACCAAGCTCATCATTCCTGTTAAGGCAGATAACATCTGTAAAATTCCCTTCTGAGATCTGGTTTGTAGCGATTTTAAGCTTATTTACAGAACCGGATATGTTTCTTGTTATTAAAACAGCGGCACAAACACCAAAAAGAATACCCAAAAAAGTTAAAACAGCAGTTACCCAGAATGTTTTTACTCCCACCGTTCCAATCTCCTGCATTTTTTGGTCGCGTTCCTTTTTTGTTGATTCGACCATCTCACCGGCGAGAGCAATCATTTTTTCGAAGTAACTCTTCACCTCTTTTTCATATTTTTCTTTAAAAAGCTCTGCGGATCTATTTTCTTCAATAAAGAACTGTTTATATGCTTTGTTATATTTTTTATGGAGCGTTGAAATTTCTTCACAGCTTGAGGCGGATTCTTCAGGAAGTTTACGAAGGGCATCAATCACCAAATTAAATTCATCACTCCGCTGCCAGAAAATAGCCAACATGTCATTACTTTCGAGAATTATATATCGCTGACCATATGCTTCCTGCCCCAAAAGATTGCTGACAAGTTTATCTGCTGAACTAATAATAACACTGTCATTTTCAATAACACTTTTACTGATATTATTTACCCCTCCAATATTATACAAAACATAGAGAGAAACAAAGATAATCAGAATGACGAGTGGTAGGTAACCTAGTAGCAATTGTCGCCCTATACTCAGTCGGGTGAAATATTTTATGGTATTGAATTTTAATTTTTTATATTTATCGCGCATTTGTCAAATCCACACACCTCTTGCGAATTCAAGGCAAAAAACTGCCCCTTTTGTAAAACGACGACTCTGCCGTCTAAGCGATCAGAAACTCACCTCTGGATGAACAGCCAAACTATAATTATTAAACATTAGATAAAATTGTCAATTAGTATTTATCAATTTGAAGAATTATTTAATATCAGTTGTATTTTTTCATATACCATCTTTTTTCGTATAGAATATTTACCAGCAAGCTCCTTAGCAAGCATAGAAGGTCTAACTTCTGGTTGTTTCAAACGTTCGTAGATTTCTTCGGCAATTGAGTCGACTTCAATCTGTTTTTTTTCTCCACCAGAAACAATCAAAGTACATTCACCTTTAACTTTTTCCCTATCTTCCAAAGTGTCAACAATTGACACTAAATCACCTCTTAGAAATTCTTCATGTAATTTTGTCATTTCCCGACCAAGAACAGCTGGGCGAGGCCCTAGAACCTCTATTATCTCATGAATAAATTTAATAATTCTTTTCGGTGATTCATAAAAAATCAGAGTTCTTTTTTCTTCAGATAATCCCTGTAAAAAATCATATCGGCGACCCTTTTTTCTCGGAGGAAAACCTGCAAAAACAAATGAATCTGTTGGCAGTCCAGCCGCACATAGAGCTGTGATAACAGCTGACACACCCGGCACAGGGACAACGACTATACCATCTGCCGATGCTGCTCTAACAAGTCTAAATCCTGGGTCGGAAACTGAAGGCGTTCCTGCATCAGAAACAAGGGCAACGGACTCGCCATTTTTTAATCTTGCAATCAAATCTTCAGATTTAGTTTTTTCATTGTGTTCATGATAGGCAAGTAATCTGGTTGAAATGTCGTAATGAGCCAAAAGCCGTCCAGTCATTCTTGTATCTTCTGCTGCAATTACATCAACACCGGATAAAACTTTTATCGAACGGATAGTCACATCCTCAAGGTTACCGATAGGTGTTGCAACCACATACAAAACACCTTTTTGAATAATATTTTTTGTATTATCTATAATTAAGTTCGAAAGCATTTTTCACCAACTCAATATCCATTGACATTTTGTGTGAGACAATTGACACAACATCAAATCTGGCCTTAATATCAATCTTATTTTTCGATTTCAGCCATGCAAGCGCCACCATCGATATCTTCTTCTGTTTTCTTTTTGTAACGGCTTCTTTTGGATTCCCAAAAGCTTTACTACTTCTTGTCTTAACCTCGATAAATGAAATAACACCCTGATCATCAGCAATGATATCAATTTCACCCAAATTATTTTTATAATTTAATTCAAGGATCTTGTATTTCTTTTTTTTTAAATATCTAACCGCTGTAGCTTCACCAGTCTGTCCTAATAATTGTCTAAAATTAAACATCCCTGATTCCGTTCAAATGATTGTTAAATATGATGTTTATAACAGAAAAGACTAAAAAGTACCAATTAAAGGCAAAACTCTTTTACACCCTTAAAACTTCTCCGGTGAATAGGAGACACACCGTATTTTTTTATTGCTTCTTTGTGGGCTTTAGTAGGGTACCCTTTGTGTTTTGCAAAACCAAACTCAGGATATTTTTTATCGTATTCTGCCATAATACGATCACGGGTAACTTTTGCAATAATCGAAGCAGCAGCTATGGAAATACTAAGTGAGTCCCCTTTTTTAATTGCATTTTGGGGTAAGTCAGAATCAATTTTGAAAATTCCATCAATAAGGAGAAAATCTGGCTTATGCTGAAGGTTATTCACAGCAATTAACATTGAGAGGAGAGATGCCTGAAGAATATTAATAGTGTCAATTTGTTCAGGAGAGACGATACCAACACCAACGGAAAGAGCCTGACCCTCGATTAAAGGAAACAGTAATTCCCGTTTTTTATGCGTTAGTTTCTTGGAATCCGTAACACGATCATCGTGAAAGGATTCCGGCAATATCACCGCTGCAGACACTACCGGACCCGCAAGAGGCCCTCTTCCGGCTTCATCAACACCTGCAATACTGAAAAAGCCGCTCGAAGCGGCTTTCTTTTCATAAGACCACATAAATAAATCCCGGCTTTAAGGCCATAAAACTTATCTAAGTTCTTTAAGTCTCGCTGCTTTACCGCGTAGATTACGAAGATAGTAAATTTTTGAACGTCTTACACGGCCACGTGTAATAATTTCAATTTTATCTATAATTGGAGAATTTAGCGGAAAAACTCTTTCAACGCCAATCCCACTTGACATTTTTCGTACAGTAAAGCGTGCATTTGCACCACCTTTGGTCTTACTGATACAAACACCTTCAAAAACCTGAATTCTGGTTTTTTCACCTTCAGTAATCTTAACATGAACCTTTACTGTATCACCTGACTTAAATGCAGGAATATCAAGACGTAACTGCTCTCTTTCAATCTTCTTAATTATATTCATTGTTTTCTCCCAAACAAAGCATCATTTTAAATGTTCTGTGCTCAAATCCGATCATCAATATCAGAAAAAAAAACGTGAGTCAACATTCAATTTTTTTTATTAATTTTTTATCAAAAAACCATATTTTCTATAAAAGCTCAAACCAATCAACTATCCTCAGAAATAAGCCTGTCCAAAACAATTGAAACTGCCGAACGCACAGAAAGATGATTATACCCAGATGTCAATTGAATCGGAGTAAGTACCCTATCTGCTCTATCTAAAACCTCACTCGAAAGACCCCATGCAGTTCCAAAAAGAAGCAAAAAAACGCCTCCCTTTTGCATTTCGTCTTTTAAGCCCGAGAACGATATTGATGACTGCTCTTTTCTTGCAGTCGTTGCAACAACAGTAATCTGTTTTCTTTCTTTTGCTTTAATTTCAGCGACAGCGTCCTCAACGGAATTGACCATACTAATCATTTGCAATGCTTCACGACGGTCCGGATTGACATCACCACCAGGCCCCTGCGTCCAATGCTTTATGATTTTATCAACCAGAATTTTCTGGTCCGGAAGTGTTGTAACGATAAAATACTCTTCCACTCCGTAGGTCTTAGCAGCCCTTGCAATGTCGTGAATATCAAGATTGGTTACAGCGGAGCAAATCACATCTCCTTTTTTGCTTAATACCGGATGGTGAACCAAAGCAATATATATTTTTTTTTCCGGCTTTTCCTGCATCTTAATCCTGAAAGTCAATCAGCAATAATATTTTCAATATCCTGAGACCATTTCCGTAAAATTTTTTTTTCTTCCTTACTAAAACTATGATCGACAAGTAAATCGGGGCGTTTCAAAAACGTTCTAACAAGAGATGCTTCCAGTCGCCATTGTTCTATCGCCGCATGATTCCCAGAAAGCAGAACAGAAGGCACATCAAGTCCTTTGTATGAAGGAGGCCTGGTATATTGAGCATGTTCAACCAAACCCGTTGAAAATGTCTCTTTCTCAGCAGAGTCATCACCACCGAGAACACCTGGAATGAGCCTTGCGACCGCATCTACAACAACCATTGCAGGAAGCTCCCCACCCGTCAGAACATAATCTCCGATAGAGATTTCTTCATCAACATATTGCTGACAAATTCTTTCATCAATACCTTCGTAGCGCCCACAAATAAAAATCAGACCTTCCGACCCAGATAATTCCTGAGCCACAGCCTGATTAAATGGTCGCCCCTGTGGTGTAAGATACACAACTCTTGAACTTGGATTATTACGTTTTGCAGTAGCAATTGCACCGCCAAGTGGCTCTGGCTTCATAACCATTCCGCAACCACCACCGTATAACTTATCATCGGTGACTCTGTGTTTTCCATCGGCAAAGTCCCGGATATTAACAGCAGTTGTTGAGATCAAGCTCCCTTCAACTGCTTTCCGAATCATCCCTTCTGAAAAATAAGCCTCTACCATATCAGGGAAGATAGTTAGAACAGTAAAATTCATATCAAACCTTCGGGTAAGTCAACCGTCATCGACTGTCTATCAAGCTCAACCGAAACAATCACTGACTCAAGAGCGGGGATTAAAATTTCCTGCTCTTTCTTTTTCACAACATATACATCGTTGCTTCCCGTTGGAAATATCGATTTTACAGTCCCAAGAAATTCACCTTCTTTAGAAAACACCTGTAATCCAATAATTTCAAACCAGTAAAATTCATCATCATCAAGATCAGGTAATAACGACCTTGAAACCAACAATTCTGAACCAACTAGTTTTTCAGCAGCATTGATATCTGCAACATCAACCAGTGTGAGCAAAACTCCTTTTTTATAAGGTTTTGCCGTCCTGATTGTATAAGATTTTTCGACCCCGGTAGCATTCCTCAACCAAATTTCACCCCCACTTTCATATGTGTCAAGTGAGCCAGAATGGGAATACACCTTTAAGTTACCATGCAAACCATGCAGCCCTGTAATTTTACCAATAGAAATATATTTTTCTTCTTCCATATAAAATCTATTCGATAATCTCCAGAACTGTACGTTTCTTAACTTTAGCAGAAGCCGCACTTAAAATAGTACGCATAGCCCGCGCAGTTCGTCCCTGTTTACCTATCACCTTCCCCAAATCCTCTTTTGCAACCTTCAACTCCAAAACAGATGTCTGGTTTCCCTCTATTTCTGAAACAGCAACTTTCTCAGGATTATCCACAAGCGCTTGTGCAATATAACTGACCAGCTCTTTCATAACTCATCTCCTTTACTTTTGAGAATCCGGGTAATAGTTTTTATGCAGAAACAGCGGCAGCCTTCTCTTTCTTAATAATATCAGAAACGGTACCTGTTGGAAGAGCGCCTTCGCCAATCCAATATGCTACACGATCTTCTTTAAGAGTTACTTCAGCTGGATCCTTTAAAGGATCGTATGTCCCTACAACTTCAAGAAATTTACCATCTCTTGGAGCTTCAACATCCTGCACAACAATTCTGTAAAACGGTTTTTTCTTTGGTCCTCTTCTAGCCAATCTGATTTTTACTGACATCAACTTTCTCCTTTAAAACGGCAACATCCCCTTTAACGACCGCATACCGCCTTTGTTAAATTTCTTCATCATCTTCATCACCTGGGTGTAATTTTTCAAAAGCTTGTTTACATCCTGAACTTTCGTCCCACTACCCATAGCGATTCTCTTTCGCCGACTCCCATTAATAATCGAATGTTTTTTTCTTTCTTTGAGAGTCATAGAATTTATTATAGCCTCAACTCTGACAAGTTCTTTATCGTCAACTTCGAGGTTTTTTAACTGTTTATTATTCGCAACACCGGGAATCATTTTCATAATATCACTTAATGAGCCCATTTTGCGTATTGAAATCATCTGATCCTTAAAATCATCCAGAGTAAACTGGTTCTTACGAAGTTTCTTCTCAAGCTCAACAGCCTTTTTCTGATCAACCATCTCAGTGGCTTTCTCAACAAGGCTAAGAACATCACCCATACCAAGAATTCGTGATGCCATTCTGTCTGGGTGAAAAACTTCAAATGCACTTGACTTTTCACCTACACCGATAAATTTTATCGGTTTGCCGGTTACAGCCTTAATTGATAGTGCTGCACCACCTCGTGCATCACCATCCATTTTCGTCAGAACAATACCACCGATATCCAGTATTCCGTCAAACGAAGTGGCAATATTTACAGCATCCTGTCCCGTCATTGCATCAGCAACGAGGAGAATATCAGTCGGATTAACAGCCTTTTTTATACGCAAAAGTTCGTCCATCAGGTCTTCATCAACATGAAGCCTTCCGGCAGTATCAAGTATCAGTGTATCACAACCCTGTTGCTGCGCTGCCACACGTGCATTCTTACAAATATCAACTGGGTCCATCTCAGTTGTTGAATCAAACACCGGAATACTTAACTGGGACCCAACTTTTTTCAATTGTTCTATAGCTGCCGGCCTGTATACATCAGCAGGAACAAGAAATGGTTTTTTACCATTTTTTCTAAGATGAAGCGCAAGCTTACCGGCAGTTGTCGTTTTACCAGCACCCTGCAGCCCCGCAAGCATAACTGCAACAGGCTTTTCACCGTCAAGGTTAAGTGATTCAGAGTCACTGCCCATTAAGGAGGTCAGATTATCATTCACGATTTTAACAAACTGCTGCCCTGGCGTCAAACTCTCCATGACTTCATGCCCAACAGCCCGTTCCTTTACATCAGCAACAAATTGCTTTGCCACCTTGTAATGAACATCGGCTTCAAGCAAAGCCATTCGCACTTCTTTCAAAGCATCCTGAATATTTTTTTCAGTAAGCTTTCCGTGTCCTTTAAGATTTTTAAAGACCGAAGAGAACTTATCGCTCAGATTATCAAACATAAATCAGTACAAACCCTTATTCTATTTCAACGCCAGTAACCATTCCAGCGAAACACTCATTCCATAACCCGTTAAAAATTTAACAAAACAGATGCTTTGAACACAATTTAATAACAAAAAGGTGGAACTATTATCAAATCAATGTTAAGTCAAGCACAAAATAACTCCTTATTATACACGATTTGTTTGGAAAATACATGAAAAAAATAGATATTAAAGAATTATCCCAAAAAAAGCTCGGTGAATGGTTTGAAAAACAGGGTGTTAAGCCATATCGTGCCGGACAGATTTTCAAATGGATTTACATCCATCAAGCGAATAGCTTTGAAGAAATGACTGATCTTAGTAAATCTCTCCGTGAGCTTCTTAATGAACATTATACCATAAACCGTCTGGAAAAATCAAACATTGAAACCGCTTCTGACGGAACCAAAAAATATCTTTTTCGTCTTGAGGATGGAGAATATACCGAATGTGTACTGATCCCGGGGGCCAACAGATTTACCCTCTGTGTTTCCAGCCAGGTAGGATGTGCACAGAACTGCAGATTCTGCCTTACTGCCAAGGGTGGCTTTAAAAGAAATCTGACCATAGGTGAAATTGTATCTCAAGTTCGTGACATTCTTAATGACCTCCCCGTTAAAGAAGGAGCCGCCCCAACCGAAAAGCCCTTTCAAAGTATTGTCTTTATGGGTATGGGAGAGCCACTGGCTAACCTTCCAAATATTGCTGCAGCTCTTGAAATAATAACAAATTCAGATTTCGGCCTTAAATTTTCTTCAAGAAAGATTACAATATCAACGTCAGGCTTGGTAAACCGCTTTGAGGAACTTGCTGAGACAACGAATGTGAACCTTGCAATTTCATTAAATGCCACTGATAATGAAACAAGAAGTATGCTAATGCCTATAAATAAAACATTTCCGATCGAGGATCTGCTTGCCGCGTGTAGGAAAATCCCTATGACCAAAAGGGAGAAGATAACCTTTGAATACATATTGATGAAAGGGGTGAATGATTCAGAGCAGCATGCTTATGAGCTGGCAAAACTACTTGAAACGGTAAAAGCAAAAATAAATCTTATTCCTTTTAACGAATTTCCTGGTAGTGAATTCAAAAGACCGGATGACAATACAATACATAAGTTTCTAAAGATTTTATTAGACAGTGATTACACTGCAATAATAAGAAAGAGCAAGGGGCAGGACATTTCAGCAGCATGCGGCCAGTTAAGAGCCAATCAGATCAATAAATAAGTCACCCCATCTTTTCAGCACATTTTACACAATATACTGATTCAGGCATTATCATCAATCTCGCAAAGGGTATTGCCTCATCACATTCATAACAATATCCAAAGTCAGGTTCAGCAAGCATTTTGAGTGCCTTTTCAAGCCTAGACAATGTGTTTTTTGAATTATTCAGTGAAGCTTCATTAATACTTTTGCTGTTTATTGCCTCCATTCTTGTCAATCGCCCGATGGAACTATCCGGCGAAACAGGCTTCGATAGTTCGGCATATGAAACAATATCATTTTTTACAGATTCAATTTTAACTCTAATACAGCCTTCAAGCTGTTTTTTTTTCTGCTCATCCATTTAATCAAACCTTTCAAAACTAAAATATAAACTAACGGTCAGCGCCCCAGGTAACCTTTAATACTTCCTCATAGGTTGTTTTACCATCTAACATTTTCGCTACTGCATCATCTCTAAGTGTCTCCAAACCAGAATTCATTGCTGCTTTTTTAACCTGACTGATATCGGTTTCAGCAGTTGTAAGAGCCCTTATTTCATCTGAAAAATCAAGAATTTCAAAAATGGCAATCCGTCCGGCATAACCGGTATTTCTGCATCTTACACAACCACTCCCTTTGTGGAGCGTCAGCGTACCACGATCTCCGATATCAAGTCCCAAATTTTTTAATTTTTCACTCTCAATCTCGAACGGCTCCTTACAGTGTGTACAAATTCTCCGCACAAGCCTTTGTGCCATAACGCCAATCAATGTTGCCTGAATAATATATGCAGGCACACCTAAATCGAGTAGTCTTGTGATGGCTGAAGCAGCATCATTTGTATGCAGTGTAGATAAAACAAGGTGGCCCGTCATCGCTGCCTGGGCTGCATTTTCTGCAGTTACAAGGTCCCTCATTTCTCCAATCATAATAACATCAGGGTCCTGCCTTAGTATATTTCTAAGAATAGATCCAAAGGTAATATCAATTGCCGGTTGAACAGCAATCTGATTAAACCCTTCATGAACCATTTCAATCGGGTCTTCAACAGTTGTAATATTGATTTCCGGACTTGCGATTGCCCTAAGCGTCGAATAGAGAGTGGTCGACTTACCACTTCCAGTAGGACCTGTAACCAGAATTATACCATGCGGCATCTGAATGAATTTTTGATACACGGCTAAAGCACGCTCTGAAAATCCAAGCTCAGGCAAATCCTGAAACATGGTCTCAGGATTTTGCACCCTCATTACAACTTTCTCACCAAAAGCGACAGGCACCGTTGAAACACGTATTTCAAATTCAACACCATCAGAATCAGTTTTAATACGACCATCCTGTGGCCTTCTTTTTTCTGCCATATCCAGACGCGACATCGCTTTTATTCTGCTGACAATCGCGTTATGAACTTTTTTATTCAGTTTATAGACCACATGAAGAACACCATCAATCCGCATTCTGACGATAGTTTCATCACGCATTGGTTCTATATGGATATCACTCGCCCCTTGGTCAAAAGAATAAGTAAAAAGGTGATTCACTGCATTTATAATGTGATGATCGGTTGAAGGTAACTCATCCATTGATTTTAATTGTACATATTGTTCAAGATTCCCCAAATCAACTGTATTTCCGGAGAACTGGTCTTCAGCAGCAGCAATAGAGCTTTGAAAACCGTACACTTCATTTATATATTTAATAATATCAGATTTTGTACTTACAACGGGTTCTATACGCATCTGTGAGACACGCCTCAAATCCTCAAGTAACTCAGCATTATCAGGGTCCGGGGTTGCAACCAAAAGACTGCCATCAACAATCTCGAGAGGCAATACAAGGTTTTTCATCGCAAAACTTTTATGAACCGTCCTTGTTACCAGCTTTAAATCGAGCTGTAAGGGGTCGATTTTCTTATATTTATACCCCCATTCATTTGCGAGCGTTTCATAAATAGCATCTTCACTTATTTTTTCATCTTTACGGTCAGCCCTTATGATACCGCGTCCCACAAGGACATCAATAATTGTCGGGGGGTGAGCGTTGCTTGCTGCTCCAGCCTTTTTTCGTTCAAGGAGAATATTATTGATCAACATCTCTTTATTGATGAAAATCTCTTTTGCTGTCTCTTTTGCAACGAGACCTTTTTTGGTAAGTATTTGAATAATTGATTTATCTGAATGCATAGTTCCTCTGATTTGTTATTTTTGATGGCGTCGTAAAAAGTCCCATCTACTTCGCTTTAGCGATTTACCAGACTTTTGACGTACAACATGTAATACTTCAAGCCTTGCAAATCACTAAATCTTGTATATGGAACCTTTTCCTTAGCCATCTTAGTACTTTTTACGAGAGCATCATTTTACTCTGTCAGACAATCACGAACCAGCACAGAAATGTGTACCGCCTTTTTATCAAACGATTTTTTATGAGCCGTATAATTGAAGTTAAAAATACAAAAAGGACACGTTGAAACAACTGAGTCCGTCTCCGCATCAGCCAGTATTCCACTGGCAATATCCATGGAAAGCCCTCTATTTATAGAGCGTACACCAGAGCCTGACCCACAACAAACACCATTTTCTCTGTTTTGTTTTAACTCATTAATCTCATAACCACAGAGGGAAAGAATCTCTCTGGGTTCTTCATAAAAACCTGATTTCCTTCCAATTTTACAAGCGTCATGATACGTCACCATACCATTTTCCCGAGTTGGCGTAATTTTTTTATCCCGTAATAATTTTATAATAACTTCTGAAATATGAAGTATCTCAATATCGAAATCACCAAGTACTCTTGGGTAGTATTTTGAAAATGCACGATAACACCCGGCACATGGAACAATCATCTTTTCTATGCCTGAAACCTTAAATTTTTCCAGCATCTGCCGGAAAATCTTTTCTGCTTCCTGAATTTTTCCAGCGTTATAAGGATAAATTCCGCAGCAGAACTCATCTTTCAGTAATTTAAAGTCAAGCCCAGCCTTTATTAAAATCTCAAGGGAAGCTGAGGCTGTCTGTTTATCGACAAAAGAAGAGAGGCAGCCAACATACAAAAGGGTGTCTCCTTCCGCATCTTCAAATTTAACATTCTCTCTGTACTTTTCGGGAATCCAGTCGAGTCTTTTTTCGGGCTTTCCACTAACGGCATTTCCCTTATCAAAAATCGATTGAATCATTTTTTGGTGCTGCTCTAAAGGGCCCTGCCCACTCTCTGCCAAAGCAATTTTAGAATCGGCAATGACTTCCGATATTGGTATTCCCGCTGAACAAACGACATCGCAACCACCACATTCTGTACACAAATAAATTGCTTCCAATTCATCCGGCTCTATAGAACTTCCATCAAAAAACTTTGACAATACCTTTAAGCGCCCCATCGGTGACACTTCATTTTTTTTTAATGAAAGGTAGGAGCAGCAGGCTTTAAAACATTCTTCACATTCCACGCATTGAGAGGCTAAATCGGCAAGTTGAACTTTGTCGATAAATTGGTCTATAATGATTGTCATTGATTCTTCCTTGAAAATACCAAACTTTTAAAAACATATCTGGATAAAATTCATCAAATATTTTATACAGCTTATAGTAATTCTCAAAATGATGCCAACGATTTTTACTTATAAAAAACAACACAAATACCAGGTGATAATATGATGCTATTTTTTACAAAAATGGAAGGTCTTGGAAATGATTTTATTTTTATAGATGATAGAAACCAGAAGATCTCAGACTCTTTTTCATATAATGATCTTGCCAAAAAGCTGTGTCATAGAAATTTCGGTATCGGCGGTGATGGATTAATCGTTATTTCAGAATCAATCCCCTGCGATCTACAGTTCAGAATTTTCAATTCCGATGGAAGTGAAGCACAAATGTGTGGTAACGGAATACGTTGTTTTGCAAAATATGTACGAAAAAAAGGGATAACCGACCAGGCTAAATTTACTGTTGAAACACTAGCAGGCGTGATAACCCCTGAAATTATTTTAAATATTAGAGGCGAAATTGAGGCTATCAGGGTCGATATGGGGGAACCAGTCCTCAAAACAGTTGATATCCCTTTTATTTCAAATAATGAGATCGCTATATCCGAAGAAATCGAGACGAGTTTTGGCAACACCGCCATAACAACTGTCTCTATGGGAAATCCTCACACTGTGATCTTTGTAGATGATGTATTGAGCGCCCCAGTTACAACTCTTGGGCCTGAAATAGAAAAAAACAGCAAATTTCCTGAAAAAACAAACGTAGAATTTATCGAAGTTGTTTCAAGGACTGAGCTAAAAATGAAAGTATGGGAACGAGGTGCCGGTGTAACTCTCGCTTGTGGGACAGGGGCATGTGCAGCAGTTGTCGCGGCCATCCTAAATGACAAAACCGACAACAAAGTGCGCATAACTCTTGATGGTGGATCCCTCGATATAGAATGGGACAGAGAAAGTAATCATATTTTTAAAACAGGTTCTTCTGAACTGGTTTTCGAAGGCAGTATCGCACTATAGAACAAATGAAATAATAAACAAAAAAATTCACTAAGTATATTAAAGCTGATAAAAATTAAACAACACAACCTCACCGGAGAAAACTTTGCCTTTTCGAATAAAACTCAAGGCAGATCTTATAAATAGCGTGTTGTTATCTATTATTGCATCTGTCTTGATAACAATTTCATTTCCTCCCCTCTCCTTGTGGTGGCTTTCATTTGTGGGGTTAATTCCGTTTTTTTTCTCTTTAGAAAAAACAGCATCTGCAAAAAAGAGTCTAATTTGTGGCTTTCTCTTTGGCGTTATCCACGGTGCAGGCATGGGTTATTGGCTTGTAAAGTCTCTAATGGAGAGCTATGACAAATCACCAGGCATGGCAATATTTTTCCTGCTTTTATGCATCTGCCTGCCAACTGGATTGTTGTTTTCTCTCTTTGCGCTCTCTTACCGTTTTTTCCAAAAGTCTGGTCTTTTTTTTTACTGCCTTGTTGTTCCCTCACTATGGATAACGACCGACTTGTTAAAAGAATTAATTCCCGTTTTAATTCCGTGGGGTTCTGTAGGATATTGCCTGACCCCTTTTTCAGAGTTTATTCAGATTGCCGATCTGGGGGGGATTTATCTTATTACATACCTTGTTTTAATGATAAATTCGCTTCTCTATCACCTTATCACTTTAATAAATCAAAAAAAGCAGTTAAAAACCACAACCCGACGAGCATACATTTTTAACATCTCGATATCTATCACAATACTATTATCAGCATTTCTAATACCGCAGCAATATGGTTCATTCAAAATAAGCAAATATAACGCAATTACAGAACCAGAATCTTCTTTGTCTGCAACAATCGTACAAGGTAATTTCAGCCAAAATGACAGATGGAGCGGAGAAGGCTTTTATCAGCGGCTTCAAACATATTTAAAATTAAGCACCCCCGACGAAAACATCGATAATATAAGTAAAAATATCGTTATTTGGCCGGAGACTGTCTTGAATTCGTCAAACAAACTTACCAATCAACTATTTGCCAGAATAATAGCCTCCATTGGCAAAAAAACAATTCTTGTCGCCGGTGGCTTGAGGAACGATTCGGGTTCACGTAATGTTTACAATACAGCATATGTAATCTCAGGGGAGGGCCTGCTACAATGGTATGATAAAAAAATTCTGTTACCATATGCTGAAAAAACCCCTATCCCATGGCTTTTAGGAAAATATTATAATGCACCCTCAACCTTTTTGCCAGGTGAATTACCAGCTACCATATCGATATCGTCCAGTATTATAGGACTATCGATTTGTTTCGAAAGTCTTTATCCACACCATGTCCGAAAAACCGTTTCTAACGGGGCTAAACTATTGGTAAATATTTCAAATGATGCCTGGTTTGGAAAAACAAGTATGCCGGAGCTGCATCTCAATGCTTCCTGCATAAGAGCTATTGAAAACAGAAGGTATCTTTTAAGAGCTTCAAATAGTGGGTTCTCGGCAATCATCTCTCCTTTAGGAAGGGTAAATCTAAAAACAGATTTATTCGTTCAAGATGCCATATCTGCTCCAATAACCCAACTTACACAAAAAAGTTTTTATGTTAAATATGGCGAGTGGGTGGCTTATCTAACTGCTTTGATTATATTGTTTTCTTTGATAAAAATTATCTATTCAGAGTAAAGATTTTTTGGTTATGCACTTCGCCCCAAAACTATAATCAACTGGGCGAAGTGCTTATAACCAGATAAAGACATCTCCACACACTACCCTCTGTTTTTCTCTGTTTCTGTTTTCAATTTTTCAAGCCCTATACGCATTGCCTCACTCCTGCGAAAAGCATCAGCTTGTCCACCGAATGATTCATTCTGAAGAATTTTAATTTGTGATTCTTGCTCTTGATGAGTCAGGTCCTTATTTTGTAAAATATTCTCTTCGGCGACGCGATAAGACAATTTGGTCTCTTTTTCCTCTGCAACCTTTTTGTCGATCTCTTCAAACCTCTCAACAACGTCCTCGGGGAGAAGCTCTTTCCGGAATTTTTTAATAAGAGCCAGTTCTTCTTCGAAGCTTATCTCTGCAAAATCTTTTTGGTAGATTGCTATTTTCTCACGATATCTATTATACGGTTTCGGAACCTTGTTAACCAAATCTGCTTCATCGCCCCACATATCCTGATTTAACTCATCGAGCATTCTCTCTTTTTCTTCGCCGTACAATTCCTTTTCATTAACGACTACAGCCCGCCTTATGGCATATTCCCTGTTTTTGACTTCTGCACCGAAAAGAGCATCTGCTATCTCTATACCGAGTTGTTCCCGTCTGAATTCATGATTTTTTTTCATCTGAGCTATAATACTTTCAGGATCTATCGCCGGAACTTGAGATTCTGATTCTTTTATTAAATCGATTTCGCACTGCAAATACTGTTTATAAAGAGCAAAGATTTTATCAGCTTCAGCTTTTGGAAGATTTGAGAGCAAGTAAGCTTCTATTTCAGTGAAATGTACTTCCATATCAGGGCTCTTCCGATAAAGTCTGTGAAGGTGATGAAAATAACGCAGCGTATCCTCATCGGGTACTCCTGATAAAAAATCTTCAATAGGAATTACTTCTCCAGAGATCCCCTTTGTATTACCTTCACTTATGTTTACGGGCAATATTTGTTTGCTTCTGAGCGGTTTACGAGATTTAAGAGATGCAGCTAAAGGGATTGGCTTACTCTGATCAAAGATATAGTCGGTATTAGCCTGCCTGTCACCAGAGTAGAACAGGTAAGAGACAGCTGATAATATTACAATTCCAAGTCCCGCAATAATTTTCTTTCTAAACATAATAGTAAAATTCCCATCATAAAATATTTTCTTTAAATATGAACAGGGGCACAAAAGAGCCCCTGTTATCTAAATAGTCATGCTAAATAAACAAATAACTAATACCCACGATTCTTTAAATCCGCAGCAAGCTCAACGTAGAATTCTTCTTCATCGAATCCGGTCGTAATTCCCAATGGTTGCCCGATAATATTAAGATGGTCACATCCGGCACTATAGAATGCAGCATCTTCCACACCACGAAAGTTCCCCCACTTGGCACTGTCGATACTAACAAGACCATCATTCGCACCTTCATGATCCAATAGTATCGGCCATGTAGCGAGGAAATACCAATTTCTGGCATTAACAGCCATCATTTTAATCTTCGCTGCCCAACTCTGGTAGTAGACCCCACTCATATCAGGTGTGTTTGGGTTGAATGTATTATTCACATAAGGCCTGGTCAAATCATAACCATTGTCTATGCTATTCGGATTTGTATCTCCAAAAAGATATGCATAAACAAAGTCAAGAGTATCACCAACCAGCCATTCCATGTCATCTGGCACAATCCCCATTATGACATCTGCTATTGCACTACCGTGATTAACTCCTGCAATACTGGTTTGTGAAGCAACATATGGCGAAAGCCCCAAATTTGAAATAGCATCCCTCGTATATAAAGCGCCATGAGAATGGGCGATTACATTAAGTTTATCGGCACCTGAAATTGCTTTAATTTGCAGAAACTGGTTCTTGAAGTCTTCTGCTTTATTTCGGGTACTGTCCATACCATTGACCGAGGTAATATAAACTTCTGCCCCTTCATCTTCCATGGCGATATCGATATCTCCCCAATAATCAATAATGCCAAGAATAGAAGCCGATGCTCCCATCCCATGAGCAAGTACAATAGGATATTTTGTCGCACAAGCATCATGACTACCAGCCGACATTGCAGGCATTGGGGCAAGAAAAAGAGTGACTGTGAGTAGAGCAAAAAACCAGTTTTTACTAACACAAGCTATAAATAATTGTTTCATAAGTCTTTCCTTTTTTTAATTAAAAATACTGAATCAATCATTGTTCATCTTTATGCTTTTATGTTGTCCTGACAAAAGCATTGTTTCTTTAAATAGCACAACCACGCAAGAACAAACGGCCTCCCCCGCTCATTTCTATCGCATTTAGACATTTCCTTATGGGTTAATTAAATCCTTTCACAGTCTTTAGTCAAACACAATACAGATTGATTACATAGAAAATACGTAGATAAAATCAGTACTATTTTCACATGAAATTTGTTGACTCTCCCTTCTTTCACGTATAGACAAAGAATATGTCAAAAGAAAAACAGAACAAGAAAAAGATTCATTTCAGAGATCATATTAAACTCGATAGAATGACTGAACCAGAATTATTTCAGGACATAAACATATTTAAGTTGATATTGGAGACTTCGCACTTAGGAATAATTATAATTGATGAAAACTATACAATAGTTTACGGCAATCAAGAGATTGTTAATATCATGGGATATTCCCTGGCCGAAGTCATAGGCAGTGATTTTAGAAAATTTATACCTGACGACGAAAAAGATGTTGTAGTCAATAGATATAACAGTAGGCAAAAGGGTGCAAAGCATCCGGAAAGATATGAAGTAAGTATGTTTGCAAAAGACGGTACACCCAAAGTAATGGAGATAAGAGTTACAGTTGCAAGATTAGGTACAAACCAGACATTTTCCATTGTTCATATCTTCGATGTAACCAAGCGGAAAGAGATAGAGATTAAACTTCAAAAAAGTAAAAAAAAATATCACGATCTTTTTCAAAATATCTTTGATCTTATATTCATTCATGATCTTGATGGAGTCTTCATAGAAAGTAATATTCACTATGTATTGGAGGTTGGGGCTGATAGGAAAGATTTTTTAGTCGGAAAACATATGAAAGAGTTAATGCCTAAAAAATTTCGCCAAGAATTTGATGATTACCTGCAAAGAATCAAAAAAAACGGTAAGGACGAAGGACTGTTCACCGTTTTGACTCCAGATGGCAAGAAACGGATAGTAGAATACAGAAACTCACTTATCTACAACGAAGAAAACGAACCCGTTGGGGTAAGCGGCTCCGCCAGGGATGTTACCGAGCATTTAAACAATAAAAGAGCCATAGCAGAAAGTGAACAAAGGTTTAGAGAAATTATCGAAGGAACACCAATTCCAACATTTGTTATTAATGAAAAACACAAAATCACTCATTGGAATAAAGCATGCGAAGACCTGACAAATATCACAGCAGAAAAGATGATCGGAACAGATAAGCAATGGCTGCCTTTTTATGATAAAGTCGCACCGACACTCGCCGATATTGTACTCAACCAGGTTTCAGATAAAAAAATAAGCAAACATTATAACAATAACGCCATAAGGTTCAAAAAAAACAGGGGTTCCTGTGAATCGGAAGCCTTTTTTCCCTCCCTCGGTTCTGCCGGAAGATGGCTTTTGTTAACAGCAGCACCCCTTAGAAACTCCAAATGTGACATTACAGGAGCAATTGAAACACTTTTAGATATTACGGATAATAAAATTGCGGAGGCCAAACTACTTAAAATGCAAAGCGATCTCGAGGATAAGGTTATAAAACGGACCCAAGGTCTTGAGGAAGCAAATATTGCATTTAAAGTACTGCTCAAAAAACGGGAGGAAGACCGCCTGGATCTTGGTGAACAGATAGTCGTCAACATTCGGGAGATTATTTTCCCATATATTGAACGTTTGAAAAATGCGTCTTCAAAAGATCTGCGTAATGTTTTAATCAAAATAATTGAAAGAAATCTGGAAGATATAGCCTCGCCATTTGTGCATGACCTTTCAAAAAATCTGCATCAGCTTACCCCCTCTGAGATTCAAATCATAAACCTTATCAAACAGAATAAAACTTCAAAAGAGATGGGGGAGTTATTGGGTGTATCACCCCGGACGGTTGAAACACACCGGGACAATATAAGAAAAAAGCTGGGAATCAAGAATAAAAAAGTTAATCTTAAATCCTATCTTTTATTGAACGAGTAACCTCTTTTCACCTGAAACAAATATTCACCCCGAATCCTTTCTACAATAGGAAAAATTTGCCGGAAAACAATACCAAGAAAAAAAACATCCTTTAATTCCAAGTTATTACAATTTTAGATTTAAGTGGCATGACCGTTGCATTATTTTGTTTCTGGAAAAACATCTGATTTTTTTCAAGGAGGTTCAAGTTGAAACAAGATAATCGATTTACCGCTATAATTATTTCCATCTCACTGTTTTTTCTTAGTATGGGCTGTACAAGTTCTCATCAGATTTTCAAATACGAAAATCCGATACAGGAAATTCAAAACCTCATCCCGGGTGTTGAACCGGGAGAATCCGCCAATAAAATAGCTATCAGTGTCTTTGGGCATGGATTTGCCCCTGAAGAAGGGAGTCCAAACCAAAAAAAATTCATGGCAGAAAGAGCTGCAACAATTGATGGATACAGACGCCTTTCGGAAAGGCTCTCCGGTATTGTCGTAAATGCATACTCAAAGTCAGGTTTGAAAGGAATTTCAGTCGATCAGGTTACAAGTGAAACAAATTCGTACATACGAGGCGCCCAGGCAAGACTTATCAGTTATAAAAACGACATAGCAATTGTGAATACAAAGGTATTCATTGAACCAAGACAGGTTAAGGCATATCACGGTTCTAAAGCGTCAAGGGCTATATTAAGTGCTCTTGCCGGTGCAACTATAGGCGCTGCAGCCGGAACTGGTGCCGGTCTGGCTATCGGTGCAACGACTGCCGAACTTGAAACAGCTGCAGCAATCGGAGCAGGGATTGGCGCTATTGGGAATGGTGCTTATTCTACTCATTAGGGATTCTTATGGCAATTAACAAAAGACAAATATTCATCGGAATTGTCATTCTTTTGACAGGGACAATGGTTTATATTGCTGATCGACCGATCGAATCAACTCTTTTTATGAGTGCTTTCTGCCCGGCGATATCTCTGTACAATAAAATACCGTCTGTTTTTGGGATTTTTGGGAATAATCTTCCTGCTTTGTCTCATGTTTTTGCCTTCTCTCTTTTAACATCAGGATTTGTAAAGGCTCAGAAAACCACCTACTTGAAAATATGTTTATTTTGGGTATTTATAAATTCACTTTTTGAGTTAGGACAAAAATTCAACTCTTTTGCCAACACCATGATACCTCCAGGTAACATACAATCTTTTTTCCTGAACGGTACATTTGATTATCTTGATATTTATGCATTTATTGCAGGTGGAATACTCGCATACACCTTTTTAATATTCACCGGAAATAAGGAGCCACAATATGAGAGACTTTAAAAGCCATCTAAAACACCTACTGAACAGGCTTTGCCTTTTTCTTGTAATATCAATTGGGCTCGTGTCAATTATTGGTACGGGTGATGATGATGACGATGATGATAAGGTTATCACGAACAACATCCCTATTGCTCAAATTGATACACCTGCGGCAAAAAGTACTTTTACTATAAATAATTCCGTAACATTCACAGGTTCTGCCACAGATGTAGAAGATCTTACTATCACTGGTAATTACCTTATATGGACATCAAGTATTGACGGCACAATCGGAAATGGAAGTAATTTTACAACAAACAATTTATCCTCCGGAACACATACAATTACCCTAACAGCAATTGATAGTGAAAAAAGTGCTGACAGCACAACTGTTTCTATCATTATAAACCCGGCAAACAACACTCTGCCAGTAGCAACGATTACGAGTCCTTCCACTGGTAGCACTTATAACCACAATAACTATCTGGAATTCACAGGCACAGGCTATGATACTGAGGACGCGTGGCTTTCCGGCGTATCTCTTGTCTGGCACTCAAACAAAGACGGACAGCTTGGGACAGGTAATACGATAAGCACAAACTCTCTTTCAGGGGGTACGCATACAATATCATTAACCGCAACTGACAGTGTTGGCACAAGCAATACTGCCACCATACAACTTATGATTTTAAACACACCACCCACAGCAACGATAAACTATCCATCCGACGGAAGTTCATTCGCTTTAGGTGATTCTATCCCATTTGATGGTTCAGGGACAGATACGGAAGACGGTAATCTGACTGCAAACTCGTTGGTTTGGACTGCTGAAAATTACGGAATAATAGGCTTCGGGACAAATATCAGCATAGATTTTCTACCAGCAGGGACGGATATTATAATAAATCTCAAGGCCGTGGACAGTGGAAGCCTTGTGGACAGTGATAATATTACGATTACGATTGTCCCTTAATCAAAATAGATTTCAAGTATAAAACGATCACAACCGATTTATAAATAATATTGATTACACTTTGGGAATATTAATGACCCGTTTTTATATATGAAGGAAAAAGATGAAAATGATATCGACCAAAGAGATTAAAAGGTCAACCGGAAAAAATTTCCTGCTGCTGATAACAGCAATACTCGGGAGCTTAATATTTCTTATAAATACCGCTTTAGCTGACCCTGATACGCCAACAATAACATCGCCTCTTGCACAACCATACACTGGTGGTGACTATATCACTTTTTCTGGGTCATGCTTTACCACTGATGCTATTCCTGTTGCAATAACCGGCAGCAGTCTTTCATGGACATCGAGCCAGGACGGTATTCTTGGGACAGGAGGTACATTTTCGCTAAATACTCTACAATCCGGTACCCATACAATAACCCTCACAGCAACGGATAATTCAATTTCCACAACAGCAAGCGTCTCGATTTCCGTCACAAATAACGAACCGACGTCAACCATTAATACCCCTTCTGATGAAGCTTCATTTAATGCCGGCACCTCAGTGTCTTTCACCGGAACAGGAACAGACATCGATACCGGTGATACACTTTCATACTCATGGGCATCGAGCATTGACACAGCTATCGGCACCGGTTCAACTATTGCAACGTCTTCTCTTACCGTTGGCACACATGTCATAGTTCTGACAGTCACTGACGATGCGCTCGGTTCAACGGCAAGTGCCCCAATTACGATCCATATCACAAACAATGCACCAACGGCAACGATCCTGAGCCCCAGTGATAATGATACTTTCTATAAAGATGTAACAATAAATTTTAACGGTACAGGTTCAGACATTGAAGATGCTTCAGGTGTTCTTAATTATGCATGGTCCTGCAGTGTACATGGTACAACTATATTAGACGCGGCTGCTTCATTTACAAAGAACACTCTTGTTGAAGGCGACCATACAATCACTTTTACAGTCACAGACACAAATGGTGCTTCAAACACAACACCTCAATCGATTACTATCCACGTTGGCAACTACGATCCGGTCGCAACGATTACAGCCCCGGGAAGCGGCACCTCTTATGATCTGGATGACGTCATCATCTTCCAGGGTACCGGAACTGATACTGAGGATGGTAACCTGCCAGGTTCTTCACTTGCCTGGTCTTCAAGTATTGACGGTAACATAGACACAGGAAACATCGTCACTTCGGATGCGCTTACAAGCGGTACCCATATCATCACACTGACAGCAACAGATTTATTAACTCCAACCGCGGGAACAGGGACTGACACCATCATTATTACTGTTAGTAACACCTTCCCAACCGCCACAATATCAAATCCAGCCAACAACAGTTCTTATTATGCAGGTGAAGACATTACTTTTTCAGGATCCGGGACGGATGCGGAAGACGGTACACTGTCAGGGGCCTCAGCTCTTGTATGGCAGTCCGACCTTGACGGCATACTTACCGACACTACAACCCCTGCCAAGGGTTCACCTATTACGGTGACTGGCGGCCTATCCGTCGGTATCCACTCAATAACCCTAACAGCTATAGACAGTGAAGGTGCACCCACGATCAGTGCACCGATTACCATAACGGTTGGGAATACACTACCCACAGCTTCAATCACCGCACCGTCTGACGGGGCAATATACAACAGAGGCGATACAATCACTTTCAGGGGGGCAGGTACAGATACTGAGGATGGAAATCTCAGTTCTGCGTCTCTTTCATGGACATCCAGCATTGATGCAGGCGGTATTGGAACCGGAACAATTTTGCCGTTGGATACGCTTACAACAGGAACCCATACAATTACCCTGACGGTTACAGATTCACAATCAGCAACCAGTACTGCTGAAATTGCAGTTACCGTTAATAATAACGCACCGGTTGTAACAATCAACACCCCACCGGATAACAGTATTTACGAAACCGGTGCCACAATCTCGTTTACCGGAATCGCTTCCGATGCTGAGGATGGATTTATCAGCGACTCCCTTAGCCCTCCTGCCGCCCTTAACTGGGTATCAAGCATTGACGGCCCCCTCGGAACTATAGCATCCATATCCACTACGCTAACCAAGGGTACTCACATCATAACACTGACAGCAACGGACAGCGAATCGGAGACCGGTAGTGCCAATATCACTATACATGTCGGCAACACCCCACCGACGGTGTCGATCACCAGCCCTGCTACCGGAACCAACTATGAAATTGGTGAATATGTCACATTTCAGGGTCTATCCGCTGATACTGAAGACGGGACTCTTTCCGGCCCATCACTTCAGTGGACATCAAGCATCGACGGTGATTTTGCAACCGGGTTGAGCCCTTCACAAATAAATACTCTTTCGATGGGTCAGCATGAGATTACCCTCATTGCTACTGACAGTAACGGAGCTGTTACATACAGCACACCAATCGCTATAAGAGTCGGCAACATCACTCCGGTAGCAACAATCCTAAACCCTTCAAATAATGCTTCATTTGAAAATGGTGAAACAATAACATTTGAAGGTA
>JQIA01000164.1_pt1 | contig 30424 bp, 30 predicted proteins | sample 811431 | NCBI WGS metagenome assembly JQIA01 (sample SAMN02998118, study PRJNA258478) | marine sediment metagenome | biome: marine; feature: seafloor; material: sediment; isolation source: oil-polluted sediment collected from 3 locations (0.5 km, 0.7 km and 0.9 km)... | place: USA: Gulf of Mexico ...
CCCGTTGGTTGGGTTTAAATCACTTTGCCAATATTGCTGTGCTACGTTATCGAAAACTATACCATCGTCAATATTTATCAAGGTGGCCATTGCTTGTTGCGTGATACCAAATACCAGTAATATTAATAAAAAAAACATTATTTTTTTGTTCATTGCCCTCTCCAATTTGAAAAATGATTAATTTGTTATGATCCCATTTTCTTTAAATCACACCTTATTCAAGTAGCAAAATAACATGAACTGCCAATGCTATTTTGCCACTTGAATACTATCAGAAGTCTATTTGGTGATCGTTCATAAATCTTGTTATTTATAGTTATCTATTTGCTATCGAGTTAATGAGCACATTGTCCCTCCCCTCTGAAATTTAACACTCCAGATATATTGGTATTGTTTTAAAGACATACATAAATAATTACAAACCACATTAGCCTTTACACTGAGTGTAATAAGCTTAGAGTTTCTTGCTGTAATACTTAAAAAATAATATTTATTTAAGTATTGAATTAATATCATTTCAAAGGTACAACACACAAGCATATTACATCAATGACACACAATACCATTTCATAGATTTCTTGTTGAAATATTTCATCATGGGGTTATTCAAAAATGGCAAATAAAAATGTAACCAACTACAAAAAAACTGCCTCTATAAAAGAAGGGTTATTGCGGGCATTTCCCACAACAGAAGAGTATTTTAATTTCAAAAAAAATGATCATAAAATATCTTCTAAAGCCATCCCAAAAGTCATTGAGTACTCAAACAAATATGAAATAATATTTCACAATATTGAATCTGATTTGATTCATTTCATAGAGACAAACAATTCGCTCTATTTGGAAGAAGATACAACTAACTTTGATATTACTTTTGAAACCATAATAAAAGATGTTTGCAAGGGTTTTTCTAAAGATAATCGCAAAGTTCTTTCTTCAAATAATCTTGTAGTAGAATTGAATAAGGTTGCATTAAATCTTGGCATGCCGGAAATTAAGGCGACCATGCTTTCCCGTTTAAAAAATAATTACGTTCTTAATACCGAGAAAAAACGAGCTCTTATTCGTGTACTTTCTTTTTGGATTGGCTATAGACGCCCACATTTACCATGGAATTACATTTCTCTTTTAAAACTTGCGCAAACACCACAAAAAAAAGAAATACCGGAAAATGAGGGAGTTCGCATTGATTTTTCATTTGAGAAATCTGGGGAAATCATTGATTACAAAATGATGCAATGGCTTGTTGATGAGCTTAAGCAATGTATTCTTGATTTATATTTATACCCAAAAATAGGAAATAAAATTGAATTCACCTCTACAACCACAGCAACAATAAATATTAATAAAAACAGTGGGCCATCACATGAACCGAGATTATACTCAGACGGTATAAGGCACTCACTTGCAATTGCACATCAAATTATTGTTCGCTGGGCATTGGCAGAGGAAAATAAAAATAAGAGCTCTATCATTATAGGAATTGCTGCGGGAAACTATACAACCTTATCAGTTCAGCTTCAAACACTGCTATCAGCTTCATTGCCAGAGAACCCATCAATTCGCCTTACTGATTTTACGAGATTATGTGTCCGTACTACCGATGCAAAAATTATTTTTACTCCTGAACCCATATTATATAAAATGTCTAACGGTGAGACCCTTAATATCTGGTCTATTAAGTATTTTTGGTTTTTGTATTATGACTTTATTCCATGCCTCCTTGAAGAGGATATGCTACCAGTTTTCCGATCATCATATAAAGAATTCCGAGAACTAATATACTTCCCCGAGCACCCGAACCAATCCTCAAAATTCAAAGTAATACAAGCCATAAGGCAATTCCCACAAAATAGTTTGCTTGCCATCGAAGCAGCAAAAGTCTGTCTATCTCGACGAATGTTTTCTGAATCCAAATTAATTCTATCGAACACTTTTGCTTTAGATCCGTTCAATCCTGTCGCCCGTACTCTTCAAATGATTATTTATTTAAACATGGCAATGGAACAAAAAGACCCGTCATTATTTGATGTTTATTATGACCGTGCAAAAAAGGAGGGTGATTTTATATTAAGCCACTGTCTTGAAGAAGAGGAAATCTGGTGTGAGTATGGGCTCTTGCATTGGACAAAAGCATTTTATACTTTGAAGAGACTGAGAACAGGTTTAATTGATGATGAACAAATAAAAATAGACATGTTTAATTCTTTAAAAGATGACATAAAAAAAGCGGAAACCAGCTTTCAAAAAGGAATAATGTTTTCTCCGACTCTTCATCGGCCTGGGTTTTGGATTATTCATTTACAAAGCCTGCACATGATGCTTGAATCAGGCAATCATCTTTTTCAAAACACTTTAATCACAGACTCAGCTGGAATTTACGCAGTCACAAGTCTTTATTTCTATATATCATTTGGATGGATAGAGCCGCACGTTCTTAAATTAACTGATGAAGAAGCATTAATAGAGCAGTTAAATATGTTTTCAAATCGTGTGGAATTGGCGATTGATACGTATTACGGTTCTGCACAATTAAAAATGTACAAGCCAAATGTTGCATATGCTATTGCATCAGTACTGTGGGATTTTAGTCCGATTATAACGGTCAGGCTTGTAAAAAAAGTAATATTCTGGTTGGAGGAGGCAAAAAGACAAGCAGAAAAATTGTTAGATATTAATATCGGAATTATGTCGATTGTAAGTTGGTCTTCCCAAATACAACCACCCGAAAATTTTATTCATTGCGTAAATAAATCAATACACACAATCCAACAAATTGTTAAGGATGACTTAGACAACGAAAATGATTTCGTGATAGATAATGCCAAACTTAAGGGAATGAAACTATTTACAGCACATTTTAGCGAACAAGTAGATTCTGGTCCACTTTACGCTAATAGAAAATCACTTGAATAGGTTGTTGAACGAAGTCGCTGCAAGACGAAAAAATTAAAAATAAAGATAACTCCTGAAAGAGTTCAATGTTAGGCACATAATAAAAAAGGAATATATTGATCATCCCCTCAAAAACTGCATTCGAAGTTAAAACGCATGAATGTTGATTTTTTAATGACGAGTCTTACAGATAATATATATCATCTCCTTGAATCTGGCATCGTACATTTTATCAGTATGATAGAAAATATCTTGTGACGGATTTGTACCAAATGTTAGATGGAACCTGTCTATAGTAAAAACTGCTTTGTAGGTTTCTGATTGTGCAGAAATGTTTTTGCAATATTTGAACTGTAAACAATAATTTGTGTCATAAGATTCATCAATTCCATGTGAACTTCATGAGTAGCAACAGATTCAGCCTTTTCATGGACAAGTCTGTCAAGGTGCCGGGCTCTGTATTGCAATTCAAGGTCTAAATACTTCCTTTCTTTCGCCATTATTCTTTGTGCTTTTTCAAGATCTTTTTCAGCAAAAGCTTCTTTCAAAAGGCGAATCTGCTTACAGACTTTCTGATGATATATTGTTAATTCCTCTTTACCTTCATCAGAAAAATCATACTTCAGACTTTGTTTTTTTATTAGCAGCCCTTTCAGATTCCTGTGGACAATATCACCAATACTTTCCATGTCTTTAACTATTGAAATCATTGCATAAGAAACTTTTGTATATTCTTCTGACTCTGCAATCTGGGCAATACGGACGAGATAGGCAACAATTTTTTCTTCAAGAAAATCGATTTCATCTTCCCGTCGGTCAATCCCCTCCATGAGTGATATTTTGGGATATTCTTTATCTCTTTTTTCTTCGTTTGTGACAAAAGGAATGGCGACAGCTTTCAGCATTTTTTCAAGAGAACCGGCCATCCGGGATATTTCAGTTCGGGCAAGATCAACCCCCAGTGCAGGGGATAAAATTGTACTTTTATCAAGAAATGTCGTCATTGGTGGGAATGGGTCCTCTGATTCTTTATCAGGTAGAATCTTCATAATAAGCTTAGCATAAGAAGATGTCAGCGGAAGAAGAATAACGCCTATAGTGATATTAAATACAGTATGAACATTGGCAATTTGTCTTGCTTGATCTGAGCCAAACCGTGCCGCCATATTTTCAATCACAGAGGTAAATTCAGGGATAAACCAGATAAAAACAGAAACAGCAATAACCCTGAAGAGAACATTTGCGAGGGCAACTCTTTTTGCCTCTCTTGCTGTTCCGATACTGGCAAAGCCGGCCGTGATGCAGGTGCCGATATTTGCACCTAAAATCATCGGGATGGTTGCCTCAAGGGTTAGCAGACCAGATGTTCCAAGGATGATCAGAATACCAATAAACGCAGTACTGCTTTGAACGATTGCTGTTAGAACAGTTCCGATAAGTAGACCGATCAGAGGGTCGCCCAGTCCTGTTAGAAAGTCCACAACGGCCTGACTGCTCCGTAGTGGTGCCATTGAGTCTCCCATCAGTTTAAGGCCGTAGAAAAGAATTCCGAACCCTAACAGAACCTCTGCAAGGTTCTTTATTGTTTTCTTTTTTGAGGCCATTCTCAAAAGAAAGCCGATTGCAATCATCAACAGGGCATAATCTGTAACTTTAAATGCAATAAGCTGAGCCGTGATTGTCATTCCTATACCGGCACCAATTAACACACCAATTGTCTGGACAAAAGACATGAGGCCAGCCTGAACAAAACTTACCAGCATTACAGATGTCGCACTGCCTGATTGAATAATCATGGTAACAATGATACCTAACACCATACCCTTGAACCTGTTTTCAGTCAGTGTGGCCAGAATATGTCGAAGCTGGTTCCCCGCCGCATGTTTCATTCCGGCACTTAAAAGTTCCATACCAAAAAGAAAAAAAGCAAGTCCGCCTAAAAGCCCAATAATCTGCATTGTCCAAGAGATTTTATCCAGAGAGTCCGCATAAACAGTACTTACAGAAGTAAAAACGAAGAAGAGCAACCAGGTGGTAATTTTTTTTATTTTATTCATTTTGATGTGCAGTCAGTTTAGTTGTTTTTGTAAAATAGTACTTGGTTTTTTAATGTGTATGATTCCATTTTAACCTTAAAACCACTGTAAAACAACCCTTATGAAAAAAAAGAGTTCATAGTAATTTTTAACAAGTATTATTTTGTTCAAAAAAATACTTTGAATTTTGTACTTTGAGCTAAAAAACCCCTGATTGACATAATATTTTTTATACGATATCTATTTCGATAATTTTGTAAATATTGTTTCTTGATAGATATATGCATGCCCGCAAAACATATGACAGGAAACCTTAAATATTATTCTTCACGGGAGGAGATAATGGCTGGTTTAAATAAAGTGATGATCATCGGCAACCTTGGCAGAGATCCAGAGGTTACTTATACACAGTCCGGTGTTGCTGTTGCAAAGATTACGGTTGCAACCTCAGAAGCATGGACTGATAAAACTTCAGGCGAGAAGCGTGAAAAGACTGAATGGCACCGGATTACATTTTTCGGGAAGCAGGCTGAAACAATAGGCCGCTATATGTCAAAGGGAAGTCAGATTTATGTGGAGGGAAAACTCCAGACATCCCAATATGAAAAAGATGGTATTACACGATACAGTACTGATATTATTGCAAACAATTTCCAATTTATCGGTAGCAAAGGCGGTGGAAATTTTCAGCAGCAGGGTCAACAGGGCGGTGGTTTTCAGCAGCCACAGAATAATGCTGGATTTCAGCAACAGGCTCCTCCTGCTCAGCAAGGCGGTTATCAACAGCAGCCTCAAAGTGGTCAGACAGGTGGTTTTCAGCAGCCGCCAAATGATTTTGGTTCAGGTGACCAGCAGGGTTATCAGGGACCTCCGGATGATGATATTCCGTTTTAGTTTTCCAGTTTGTACTTCTGTAAAGACAAAATAACAAAAAGCATAAAACCTCTTTTATTTTCAGAAGGTTTTGTGCTTTTTTTATGTTTTTATGGTTGTCTGAAAAATAGGCAAGTTTCAATAACTTGTAAGTTCTTTTACTTGAGCAAATAAATTTTTCTGTGAAATTAATGCCTGCCGGAGAAGCCTTATATTAGAGTGACAGTATGCCTAAGCTGTCTTTCTTTGCTCTGGAAACTCTATTTCGTTATCAGAAACCTGGCGGTCTGGCTGGAGCTTATAACCGACTTCATCGTATAATTTTTGTATGAGCTCAAGATCTTTGTCCAGAGATTCGCCTGGATGAATTTTCCCGAGACAGAGGCACCGTTTGTTTTCTCGATCAAAATACCAGCATATTATAGATGCATTTGCCTGTTTCGCAATGTGCCAGAATCCGGTTTTAACCTTCGACCCTTTTTTCCTGCTGCCTTGAGGGACGATGCAGACGCTGAATTCTTCTCTTTTATCAAATTCATCAGCAATCTGGCTGACAATACCGCTTGAAGAATTACGGTCTACTGGTATTGACTTGTTCATTTTTAGCACCCAGGAAAGGGGCCAGAAAAAAGCCTCTTTTTTTATAAAGGTATATGATTTTTTTTTGAGGATAAAAATTCCAACCATTGTAACAAGAGTATCGAGAATGGACGTGTGTGGAAAGGCTATCATCACATTTTTGTCTTCCCAGAGGCTTAATGCTTTTTCTTTGTTCACTTCCCATCCGATCACCCTATAAATCAGTTTTGCAATATAATATAACATTTATCAGTCCTTAGTGTTCACGTGAGGTAACATAATTTAAAAACAAGTGAGTCAATTGTTTTAATCAATATCATTTTCAGAGTCAAGGGGATTTGACCCCGAAATTGAGCCGCATTTTAAATCGTCTCTACAAAAGAATAGTTACCGATAAGATGAAAACAGGATCTACAATAATGGATTTATTCGGAATAGTGAGGAACCTATATATCTTGACTCATAGTCAAATTTTTCATTTGTATTCAAATAGTCGCTTGACTTATTGAATTGTAAATATTAATTTCGTTTAAATTTTGGTGCTGTTTATTTTAAATTAATTGACAAAGCTGTATTGCAAGGTGCTGCTGAGAATACAGTTTTTTTATCAGGAGATTGAAAAATGAAACATCTGTCTATTTCTACAACTGTTTTGACCGCTATCGTTATCTCGTTTCTCGTGTTTGGCTTTTCAACTGTACAGGCAAAGACTACCAGTTTAAATTACAGTATTTTCTTTCCAGCTTCACATGATCAGTGCAAGGCTGGAGATTCATGGGCCAAAGAGATTGAAAAAAGAACCAAAGGGCAGGTAAAAATTAATGTCTTCCCCGGTGGAACATTAACAAAAGCTAAAGACTGTTACGACGGTGTTGTTACAGGAATCTCAGATATTGGAATGTCCTGCTTTGCATACACAAGAGGCCGTTTTCCTGTGATGGAGGCTGTTGATCTTCCTCTTGGTTACGCTGATGGTGCTACAGCAACAAAAGTTGCAAATGAATTCTATAAAACAATCCAGCCTGCTGAATTGAAAGATGTTAAAGTTCTTTATCTTCACGCTCATGGTCCGGGACTTCTTCATACAAAAACACCTGTTAAGACTCTCGCTGATTTGAACAAAATGAAAATTAGGTCAACAGGGTTAAGTGCGAAAGTTGTAGAAGCCCTTGGTGCTGTTCCTGTTGCTATGCCACAGCCTGCAACTTATGAAGCCCTTTCAAAAGGTGTTGTTGAAGGTACTTTTGGACCGGTTGAAGTTCTTAAGGGCTGGAAACAGGGTGAAGTTGTAAAATCGACAACCAATTGTAGAAATGTTGGATACACAACGACTATGTTTGTTGTCATGAATAAAAATAAATGGAATGCTCTTTCGGATGATGTAAAGAAAATATTTGAAGATGTCAGCAGTGAATGGATAAATGTTCATGGACAGGCTTGGGATACAGGTGATGCAAACGGACGTGAGTATAGTGCTTCGTTAAAAAACCAGTCAATTGACCTTACTCCTGAAGAGAGTGCAAAATGGGAGAAAGCAGTTCAGCCTGTTATTGGTGATTATGTTAAAAAAGCTAACGATAAAGGTCTTTCCGGACAGAAATATGTCGATACGCTCAAGGAAATTATAAACAAAAAATAATGATGGCGTTGTATAAGGGCCCTTTTCCTTAGCCGTCTCAATACTTTTTACGAGATCATCAATAATGGTTATTTTTCACAAAATAAATAAACAGATTAACCATATCTCAGATATATTGAACTGGCTGGCAGCAGCATCTGTTGTTGTTATGATGCTGCTGACCTGCCTCGATGTTGTTTTAAGACTTTTCAGGTACCCGATACCAGGTACATATGAAATGGTTGGGTTTACCGGTGCGATTCTCATATCTTTCTCACTGGCTCACACATCATTACGCCGTGGACATATTGCGGTCGATTTTTTTGTCAGTAAGTTTTCTCCAAAGATACAAAATATTGTTGATAGGGTAAACTCAGTTATTTGCGCTATTCTTTTTGGTCTTATTGCCCGGCAGTCTGTTGTTTATGCTCTGGAGACAAAAAATGCCGGTGAAGTTTCAATGACTCTCCAAATGCCAATTTATCCTTTTATTTTCGGTATTGCTGTTGGATGCGGGATCCTTAGCATAGTACTTGCTTTAAGAGTTATTCTGTCTTTTTCCCCGGATGAAAAAACTAAGTGAGATAATTAACCTTTATGTCTGCAACAATTGTTGGAATAATCGGCCTGATAGCTCTTTTCGTATTAATTTTTTCAAAAATGCCGGTCGGGTTCGTGATGACACTGGTTGGTTTTTGTGGATTCACTTATCTTGTATCATTTGATGCCGCATTACACATGATGGCAAAAGATTATTTTAACATTTTCGGTTCATATAACCTTACAGTGATTCCCCTGTTTATTCTGATGGGACAAATCGCCTTTCATGCAGGTATCAGTGGCAGGCTATTTGATGTCGCCTACAAGTTTGTCGGGCATTGGCCGGGTGGTCTTGCAATGGCAACAATCGGTGCTTGTGCAGGGTTTTCTGCCATCTGCGGCTCTACAAATGCCACAGCAGCCACAATGGCTTCTGTTACAATTCCTGAAATGAAAAAATACAACTATCAGGACAGTATCGCAACTGGTGTTGTTGCGGCGGGTGGAAGCCTTGGTATTCTGGTGCCGCCAAGTGTTATTTTTATCATTTATGGTATTATGACTGAACAATCGATTGGTAAGCTGTTTATGGCTGGTATTCTTCCTGGCCTGCTTTTAACTTCACTCTTTATTCTTGCCATTGCCATATGGGTGACTATAAAACCAGAAATTGCTCCCAAAGGGCCAAAAACGGCTATGGGTGAAAGGATCAAGTCTCTTTCAGGGCTGGTTGATACCATTCTTCTTTTTTGTCTGGTGATGGGCGGGTTGTTTTTTGGTTTTTTCACGCCGACGGAAGCGGGTGCTATCGGGGCATTTGGTACACTTCTTCTCGCTCTTCTTAAGCGGAATATTGACCTGAAAGGTATCCGTGATGCCCTCTATGAGACAACCAGAATATCCTGTATGATTTTAATCATCGTTGCAGGCGCAACAGTGTTTGGGCACTTTCTGGCTATTACCCGTATCCCCTTTGATATTGCAAACTGGGTTAGTGGGCTGAATCTACCGTCGTTTGCAATCATTGGTATTATCATTCTGATGTACATGATTGGCGGTTGCTTTATTGATGCTCTTGCTTTGATTATGCTGACAGTGCCTATTTTTTTTCCGGTCATTTCAACCATGGGGTATGACCCGATGTGGTTTGGTGTTGTGGTTGTTCTTGTCACTCAGATAGGTGTTATAACTCCACCGGTGGGTATTAATGTGTATGTTGTGCAGAGCGTCGCATGGGAGGTGCCTTTAGGGGTGATTTTTAAAGGTGTTATTCCACTTCTGATTGCTCTTATAATAGCAACGGCATTGATTGTTATCTTTCCGCAGATTGCTTTGTTTTTACCCGGAATAATGCATTAAAAAAGGCCACAAACCAGTTTGTGGCCTCTGAACGTATTGGACAGGACTATTTCTTTGGAAAGGCTTTATCCAAAACTGCGTTCCATTTATCAATATTCTTTTTCTCTTTTTGAAGCAACGCTGTTGTGTCTCCTTTAATTGTCACTTTTATTATTTTGTCACCCCCGGCTATCTGATTGACAATCGCCATGTCGTTAGGGCCCACAATAGAACCAAAAACAGCATGTTTACCGTTTAACCACTGGGTTGATTTGTGTGTGATGAAAAACTGACTTCCATTTGTATTTGGACCGGAGTTTGCCATAGAAAGTACTCCCGGGCCATAATGGCCGAGTGTTTCATCAAATTCATCCCTGAAGCTGTACCCCGGGTTACCGCTTCCGGTACCGAAGGGACAACCACCCTGAATCATGAAGTTTGGTATAACTCTGTGAAAGCTCAATCCATTGTAATAGCCACGGTTTGCAAGGTTCACAAAGTTGGCAACTGTCATGGGCACTTTTTCACTATACAACATTAAGTTTATTTCGCCTTTGTTTGTTTTGATGACAGCTTTTATAGCTTCGTCTGCATACACAGCTGAGGTGAAAAAAACTGAAAGGAGCAATGTTGCCAGTAAAAATGGTTTTAAAAATTTCATGTACTCTCCTGATTTGTTATTGATGGAAACGGTTAATTTATTGTGAAAATACCTTGTCGTTAAAGAAACACCTGGAAATTACAGCAGACTATATAAAAATTCAAATAAAAAATAAACTGTTAGGTTTTTTGCTTGACAATATGTGATACCGGTAGAATTATTAACCTGTTGCAATCATCCTCTTTAAACCATGGAAGCTTGAAAAAATGAACTCTGAATTTGAGAAAGAACTGACAATACGATTTTCTGAAACTGACAACACCGGCCATATGAAGGCCGTTAGTATTTTTGATTGTTTTCAGGATGTCGGCTGTGAACATGCTGCTTTGATGGGACTTTCTGCATCTGATCTTCTGACGAAGAATTATACCTGGATCATGTTGAAGTATAATGTCAATATTCACAGGTCACCATTCTGGAATGAACAACTGACAATAAAATCATGGCGCTACCCCCACAAAAACCTTTATGAACTGAGACGGTTTGACATTATTGATCAGTCCGGCGAGATTATTATTGAAGGACTGAGCTCATGGGTGATGATGGATTTCACATCAAGATTACCTGTACGGTTAAGTCGCTTTATGTCTGATGACTGGATGAAGGCTGAAAAACCGATAGAGGATAATTTCCTAAAATTAAGCAAACCCGAAAACCCGGAGATCGAAAAGGTTTTCAATGTACGGATGCAGGATATTGATTTTAACGATCATGTGAATAATTCTGTTTATATTGCCTGGGCGGTTGAGTCGATTCCGGAAAATATTTTAAAGAACTATAAATTGAAGCATGTGAGCGTTAATTACATCAATGAAATTTCATATGGAAATAAAATTTTTGCAAAAGCACAGCTACTTGACAGTGAAGCCAATCCGACTTTTCTACACTCAATATCGGGCGGTGACAATAATACAGAACTCACCCGCCTGAAAACTATATGGGAAAAAAGAGAGTTGTAGCCTGATTTTATTTTAAGCCTTTTTCCCGACATAAAGTGTTACAATTCCGAAGGTCATTTTTTTCCATGTCACATCAGTAAAACCTGCCGATGCCATAATTCCACCAAAGGTTTGTGAATTCGGGAAGTTGACGACCGATTCGGGTAGGTATTGATACGCTGACAAATTTTTGGAAAACAAACCGCCAATGAACGGTAGAACTTTTTTGAAGTAAAACATGTACAATGCGTTGAAGAATCTATCCTCAGGAGTAGACAGTTCTAAAACAGCCAGGCAACCCCCTTTTTTAAGACATCTTAAAAATTCTTTTAGGGCACGGGTTTTATCGGCAATATTCCGAATACCGAAAGCAATAGTAACAGCATCAAAATGTTCATCATCAAAGGGTAGTTCAAGTGCGTTGCCTGCCATAAACCTAATATTATCAATTCCCGCCTTTTTAATTTTGTCATTACCCAAAACAAGCATCTGTTCAGAAAAATCCAGGCCCGTTACATCAATGTTTTTACTGTACTGTTTAACAGCCTCGATGGAAACATCACCGGTTCCACATGCAACGTCAAGCAACCGGGTATTTTTCTTTGAAAGATTCAGGGCAGCAACCGTCTCTTCCCTCCAGTAAACATCACGCTTTAATGAGAGTGTCCTGTTTAGAAAATCATATTTTGGGGCAATTGTATCAAACATATCTCTTATAAAAGGCAATTCTGTATTCTTCATTGACATTCCTGAATAATGTTTTAATTTATTTTGTTAGTTTTATTTATTTACTGTTAATTCATTTACAATCGTTTATAACAGAATTAATTATTAATATTTGCCCAACGAGTATCATATGAGGGCTTTTGTTACAATATTTGCTTAAAAAAATATCGGGAAGTTAAATGGCAACCAAAAGAGATTATTACGAAGTTCTGGGTGTAGAGCGTGATGCGGATGCAACAACGCTGAAAAAAAATTATAGAAAACTTGCTTTAAAATATCATCCGGACAGAAATCCCGGAGATCAGGAAGCTGAAGATAAATTTAAAGAAGCTGCTGAGGCTTATGAGGTTCTTACGGACCCCAAGAAAAAACAGATGTATGACCAATACGGACATAAAGGTCTTGAAAATCAGGGATTTTCCGGTTCTGGCGGGTTTGACGATATCTTCTCAAGCTTTGGAGATATTTTTGAGGATTTTTTTGGTTTTGGTGGTTCCCAGCGAAGTGGTGGGAGACCCAGAGTTCAAAAAGGTTCAGATTTAAGGTATGACATATCTATTGATTTTCTGGAAGCAGCTTTTGGAACAGAAAAAGAAATCTCCCTTGATAAATACGAAACGTGTGAAACCTGTGGCGGTAACGGATGTAAACCCGGAACAGAGCCTGAAGTATGTGGTGTTTGCCGGGGAACAGGGCAATACTCTCAGAGCCAGGGCTTTTTTACAGTAAGATCGACATGTCCGCACTGTAATGGGAAAGGCAAATCGATAGCATCGCCCTGTCCTGACTGCCATGGTCAGGGAAAGGTCCCAAAAACGAAAAAAGTGTCTTTGAAGATACCTGCCGGTGTTGATTCCGGCTCAAGACTCCGCCTGACAAATGAAGGTGAGGCCGGACCGAATGGTGGCCCTAACGGTGATTTATATGTGTTTATCAATGTGAAAGACCATAAATACTTTCAAAGAAATGGAGATGATATTATTTGCCTTGCAGAGATTTCGTTTGTTCAGGCAGCCTTAGGGGCAAAGATAACGATCCCGACATTATCGGGGGAAGAGACGCTTAAGATTCCTTCTGGAACTCAATATGGTGAGACATTTCGTTTAAGAAATGAGGGGATTTCCTCACTACGAACTGGTCGGCGCGGTGACCAGATTATTCAGGTCGAAATTAAAACACCCAAAAAGATAAATAAAAAACAAGAAAAATTGTTAGTAGAATTTGAAAAACTGAATACAAATAAATTTACAAACAAATTAAAAAATCTTCTTAAGGGAGATTACTAAGTCCTTTAACGCACTTGTAAAGTACATAAATGACTATGGAAAAGGGCCCATATACGCGGCGAAGTAAGTGCCCTTGGGGTACAAGATTTAATGATTGGCAAGGCTTGCAGTAGTAAATTTGTTACATCAAAAGTCTGGCCAATTATTAAAGCGAAGTAGATGGGGCTTTTTACGACGTCATCACTATTAATCAAAAAGAAACAGGTGGATAATTATGTTTGAATTAAAAGTTGTTACACGTTTTGCTGCTGCTCATCAGCTGACTATGGTTGCCCAGAAATGTGAGAATCTACATGGCCATAACTGGAAAATAGAAGTCTGCGTTGCTGGTCATAAATTGGACAAAGCAGGTGTTTTAGTTGATTTTGGAATTATCAAAAAAGATGTTAGAGCTATTATGGAAACGCTGGATCACAAATTTTTAAATGAGCTTGATCAATTTAAAGAGTTGCAACCGTCTTCAGAAAATATTGGTATTTACGTTGCGGAAGAACTGCAGAAAACACTTGATGAAAAGATATGGGTTTCAAGAGTTCATGTCTGGGAATCTGATGACTCCTGTGCAACATATATCCCACAGCAATAAATAAACCTGATTCAGGTATCAGCTGTTAAGCTGATACCTGTTTAAATATACATTTTACTCTTCTTAGAATTTCAGCCTGTGTTGACCACAAAAAATAAGTAAACCGTTGTTTTTACTCAGACAGACAAGTGTCATATCTAATTGTTCAGCCAGCTCTACAGCTAATGCCGTGGGTCTTGATACGGCGAATATAATAGGAATTCCTGCACGTGCAGCTTTCTGGACAAGCTCATAGCTGATTCGTGACGAAAGAACCAGTATTGAAGCCTGGGTCAGCGTTTTGTTGAGAAAAAGCTTTCCAATTGATTTATCGAGAGCATTGTGGCGCCCAACATCTTCTCCTGCCGACAGTATTTCTCCTTTGTCTGTAAAAAGTGCTGCCGCATGTGACGCTCTTGTTTCGAGTCGAAGCTCTTGATAATCAGACAGAGTGTCAAGGCAATGCTGAGCAGTCTCTATGTCAACTGCAGGCATTCCGCTAATGGGTATGATGTTCTGCTGAATATCATCGATAAGTTCTTTACCGCAGATACCGCAGCTTGTTTGGCTGATAAATCCTCTTCGCAATAAGATATCCGGGATACTTTTAATTCTCTCGGCTTTCAAAGTTGCCGTAACGACATTAACATCCTCATCACAATAACCAAGTGTTTCGAAATCATCCGGTGAATCGGCGACACCTTCTCCCAAACAGAACCCAGCCACATGAGCTATCTCATCACCGGGTGTTCTCATGACAACTGTATAGGGTTTGCCCTGAACTCTTATCGAAAGTGGTTCTTCGGAAATAAGGCTAAGGTTGATGCTCTTTGTTTCTTTCTCTGAAAATTGAATGATTGTTCTCTTTTTGTAACCTTTCATCTTTCACTCCTGTTACCCAAGAATCTCAGGCAACTCTTTTTTTGGCTGAGATGATTGAATTTTTCATATGCAAAAAAGAATGGAACATGGTATGCACAGAGTCAATATATTTTTTACGAGATCATCAAAATTTATTTAAATTGCAATAAGGAAAAAAATGATCCAATGGTATCCGGGCCATATGAAAAAGGCCAAAGACGAAATTTCAAATGGAATTAGAAAAATTGATGTGGTCATTGAAATTCTGGATGCCAGACTTCCCGTGTCGAGCTCAAACCATATTCTTGATGAACTAAGAGCGAATAAACCCTGTATTAAAATCCTTAATAAAAGCGATCTTGCTGATCCTGAAGTGACAAAACTTTGGGTTGCTGAAATCGAAAAGACTGACAACATGAAGGCAATGCCTCTTGTTGCCCACGATAAAGCAGTAGTGCAAACCCTTCCACAGATGTGCCATATGCTGACGAAAGGACAGTTGAAAAGAGCTGTAAGGGCTATGGTGGTTGGTATTCCGAATGTTGGAAAATCAACGTTAATCAATACGCTTGCTGGTCGGAAGCTTGCGAAAACGGGAAATCAGCCAGCTATTACAAGGCACCAGCAAAAAGTTCAGATAAAAAGCGGACGTGATGGCATGGACATTTCAGATACTCCGGGAATTTTATGGCCGAATCTTGAAGATAGAGACGGTGCCTATCGACTGGCGGCTAGTGGAGCAATCAGGGAAACCGCTATGGATTATCAGGATGTGGCAATGACAATTGCAGGCTATTTGATTGAAAATTATACTGACCTTCTTGTAAGCCGTTACAAACTCAAAGAGGCTCCTGATAAAGCAATTGCGCTGATTGAAGAGATTGGCAGACGTCGCGGATGTCTGAAGAAAGGCGGCATTGTCAATACTCATAAAGCCTCTGAGGTTTTTATCAACGAATTACGAGGGGGCAAGATTGGTCGTATAAGCCTTGAAAAACCTCAAACCTCACTACAGAACGAATAAGGGTAAAACCTGGTATTTTTGTTTACTTTTTATCCGATTATGCTGTAGAATGGACAAATAACTTGATTTTTGATCATACTTTGTGGTTATTACATTAAACAGAAGATAAAAATCATACAGCTACCATAAGGACTCTCTGCAATGACTCAATCACGTACTGGTGGAAAATCAAAAAAGATGACTGTTTCTGCCGCTACAAGTAGACTGATATCGCTTATCCTGAAAATGTCTCCAAGTGAAATTCTGGAAATTTTAAAAACAGTTGAAGAAAAGGAACTGGAGAAGAAGCGAAAATCGCCGCGAATTAACTACTTTATGGAAGTCAACTATGTTGTTGATGACAGAGCCTTTAGCGGGTACATTAACAATATCAGTACGGAAGGGGTTTTTATAGAGACGGCAGAGATATTTCAACTAAATTCAAACATTACCCTTACCTTTGCATTGCCAAATTCCCAGGGACATATCAGAGTTGCTGGAAAAATAGTCCGAATTACCTCTGAAGGTATAGGAATAGCCTTTGATCTTGATATTCAAACCCTGCTTGAAAAACAAAAACCAGATGCTGACTTAACTGTAAACACAGCACCAAAATCACTCTTGTCTTAACCCGAAAATTGTCAGTTTTCCAAACTCAGGAAAGTGATTGACAATCTTTTTTTGTTGATTTATATTACACATTTGTTTGATTCTACCCGTCGTAAAAAATTACGTATATTTTTTCAGAATAAAAAATTTAACTACCAGGCAATTATCTAATATCTCCGTCAGCTTACGTTTGGCATAGGGATTATGTAATGAAGAAAAAAATATCATATGAGGCGCTTGAAAAAGAAGCTGAAAAGCTCGAAGCGGATCTAAAATATGTTCATGCCTTTGAGCTGATTGTACAGAATATTTCAACTACCTTTATCAATATGCCACCTGAATCTATAGACAGCGGTATAAATGGTGCTTTAAAATTAATATCTGAATTTATCGATTCAGTTAGAAGTTCAATTTTTCTTATTTCAGACTGCAGGGAAAAAGCATATAATACGCATGAGTGGTGCCAGGATCCCTCACACTCTATGATTAATACTTATCATTCGATTCCACTGGGAGCATTTGGTTATTTTCAGGAAAAAATATGGCGACGACAATTTATCATCGTTAACAGTGAAAACGATCTGCCCCTAAAAGCAATTAGTGAGAGAGAGTGGTTTAAACGAAATGGTGACCGCCCACTTCTCATCATACCCATGATTCTTAAAAAACGAGTTTTTGGGTTCATCGCTTTTTCTGCAAAAAATACAACTAAATGGTCGAAAGAATTGATTGGCCTTATACAGATTGTTGCTGACAGATTTACTAATATTATTCACAGAAAAAAAATTGAACTTCAGCTAATCAATAGTAAAAATATTTCTGATGCCCTGTTGAATGCCACAACTGATTCAGCGATGCTTTTGAATACAAGAGGAGATATTCTTGCGATCAATGAATCGTTTGCAAAACGATTTGGCAAACAGATTGACGAGATGTTTGGAGAAAATATATATAATTATTTCTCTATTGAGATTTCACAGTTTAGAAGAGGCCAGATAGAAAGTGTTATAAGAACAGGAGTACCGGTTCAGTTTGAAGATGAAAATAACAACCTGATTTTAAAAAACATCATCTATCCGGTATTTGACGCTAATGATAGAGTCGAAAAAGTTGCATTCTACTCACATGATATCACTGAGCTCAAAAATGCTGAAAAGAGTATTCGATATTTAACCAACGAATTAATTAAAGCTCAGGAAAATGAGCGCCAAAAAATTGCTTGTGACCTTCATGACAATGTAGCTCAGGAACTGGCCTGTCTCAGGATTAACTGTGAATCTATTACAAAGCAGTTTCCTGATATTCCTAGCAGTATTCAAAACAGTATCTCAGCTTTTTCTCAAAGCATAAAAAATTCGATTGATACGGTCAGGGATCTGGCCTATGAACTTCAGCCACCTGTTTTTGAGGAAATGGGATTGATCAAAACCATTTATGGATATTGTGAAGAATTTACAAGAAAGCATGGTATTTTTGTTGATCTTTACTCTGCGGGAATAGAGTCAGTCGCCTTAGGCTTTGATACAGAAAACAACATTCACAGAATTATTCAGGAAGCTTTAAACAACGTAAAAAACCATTCAGAAGCAACTCAGGTAACGATTCGTCTTGTTTCAACATATCCAAATATTATTTTACGTATTGAAGATAACGGCAAAGGCTTTAATGTAGAAAAAAAACTGAGTCAATCGAAAGCAGATAAAAAACTTGGCCTGAGAAGTATGGAAGGAAGAGTAAAGTTACAAAATGGTATGTTGAAGATTATCTCCAGAAAAAATGAAGGCACTAAGATTTTCATTGAAATCCCCTACGATGAAACAGAGGCTCAGCCTGTAAAGACAGAAGAATATTATCCTTTGTTTAAAATTTAAAGAAGTGGTATTAATACATCTGATTAACGCTCTGTTCATGAGATTTATTTAGCTTTTCTGGAGAAATAAAGATGTTCCCGGTTCAAAAAACCATCACTTCATTTTCAAAAGCAAAACTGTTTAGTATCATGTTTGCTTGTGCTGCTCTTGCAGTTACTTCAGTGATAATTCTTGCGTCAGGTGTTACCGCAATTTCTGTTCACTTTACACATTTTGAGACTGATTGGATTAATACTATTGTTAACTGGGGTACGGGTATTCTTTCCTGGGTTGTCGGGTGGTTTATTCTTCCTGCATTTATGGTTATTTTTGCAGGTGTGTTTCAGGAGACAACCATTTATCGTGTTGAACAGGTTTTTTATCCTGACGATATTCGCACAATAGCTCCCCGCTTCTGGCCTGATCTATGGCATGATGTTAAATTTACAGTCAAGGCGTTGTTGTTAAATATTATCATCCTTCCCCTTTATCTTTTTGGTATCGGTTTTTTTATTTCAATTTTACTGAACAGTTATCTTTTGGGGCATGAGTTTTTCGAGAGTGCTGCCGGTTATCATTTAGGTAAATCATCAGCAAAAGAACTCAGTAAGAAAAATAAGCCGATTATCTATGGTAGCGGGTTTTTGATTGCCATGATGACACTAATTCCTATTTTGAATCTATTTATGCCGATTGTTGCAATCGTATGGATGGTTCATGTCTATCATAACATCAAAGAAACAAGTTGAGTACAGCATTGATTTGTTGGAAAGGAGTAGACTTTTATGAGCCTGTACAACATCTTCTTTGAAGACTTCACTATTCCAGTGTTAGCATCAGGTAAAGGCTGGATAGTTGTGGATAAGCCTTGTGGCTTAAGCATCCATAATGATCCTGGAAGAGATCTCTGCTCAATTGTTGGTGATGACTTTAAAAAAAACAGGGAGCTTAGTGAGCAGCAGGCTTATGATAGAAACTCTGGTGTAAACCCTGTAAATCGTATTGATCGGGATACCAGTGGTATTATTCTATTAGGGTTGAATAAAGAGACAACAGCTTTTTTGGGTCGCCAGTTTCAGGAACGAAGTGTTGTGAAAAAATACATCGCTCTGGTTCACGGATACCCAGACTCAGAAAAAGCCGGGAATTTTTGGGAGATGCGTTTGACAGCCAAGGCTGGAGGCAGAAAAAATCCAGCGGGCTCGGGTAAGAAATTGCCCTGCTCAACAAAATACCGGGTTCTGGAAAAAAGTGTGCATTATTCTTTGATTGAATGTGAGTTGTTGACCGGAAGAAAGCATCAGATCCGCCGGCATGCCAAATTAAATAAAACGCCGATAACAGGTGACAAAAAATACGGTTCTCCAAAGTCGATACAATACCTCACAGATAATTGTGATTACAAACGACTTGGGCTTCATTCAAGGGAATTGCAGATGATGACCCCGGATGGAGAAAGATTGACGATTGAGTCTCCAACTCCTCCGGAGTTTATGAGGTTAATTAAAAACGACCTGTAAAAAATCTATATGAAGTGCTATAGATTTTTTACAGCAGTTCAACGCCCATCTTGGCAAGTTCTGATCTTACGGACGTTTTAAATTTTACAGATGCTACAATCCCCTGATCCCTCAGACGGCCTACAGCATATGCAAGACCACTGGAAATTTTGTCGAGCCTTCGTCGCCTGTCTATCTGATCAAGATCACCAGTGAAAATTATTTTTGTACCTTCGCCAGCCCTTGTTATGATTGTTTTTACCTGATGTGGTGTCAGGTTCTGAGCTTCATCAATAATCAGCATACATTTCCAGAATGTTGTTCCACGGATATAGTCAAGAGGTTCAATCTCTATTTTCTTTTCATCAATCATTTTATCGATAATCTCTCTGTTATGAGTAGAAATCTCTTTCAGAAAAGAAAGGTTTTGCCAGATGGGTCTTAGCCAGGGCCCCATTTTATCCCTGATGTCACCTGGTAGAAATCCCATGTTATCTTTATCTTCAAGGTGGATCATTGGTCGGCTTACAAGGATTTGTCTGTATTGACGTTTAACAGAAAGAGCTGCAGCAAGAGCCAGCAGGGTTTTACCTGTGCCAGCACCGCCTTCTAAAAAAACAAGTGAAACTTCCGGAGACGTCAGGTGGCTAAGGGCAACACATTGGGGCCAGTTGATTTCAGATTCATCAGAACCGGAGAACGGACTGACGCCAAAAGCCTGAATGTTTTTACTGATAACTTGGAAAAAACCGTTTCGTCTGACGGCGGCAAAATGTTCACCTTCGTCAATTCTTTCATCAGGGCGTTTAAAGCTGCCAGACCAGTCGCTGATACAGACAACCCCATCGTTCTGGTTAATATTACCATGCTTTTCAGGATCGTAAGCAAAGGTGAAATTACTTGTATTGATTGTATCTGCAGGTACCTCTATTCTTGGTAGCACAACATCCTGATTTTTATCAGCCTGATCTCTGTAGTAATCCTCTGCGTCAAAACCTAGTTCACGGGCTTTAATTCGCATCATGCTGTCTTTAGAGACGACACCGACTTTGTCGTATGTCTTCTTCAACGTCTGGGCGATACATAATATATGGTGATCGTTTATACTTTTATCAAGAAAATCAAAGTCTTCCCAGTCTTTTTCCCTTGCGATAATGAGCCCGGGGTGGGATTCTTCTCTTAAGGCTTCAATATTCCTTATCGCTTCCCGTGCATCATAACCGATGTTAGGTCTTCCTTTAAGCCCATCAAGTTCTTCCAGTACTTTCCAGGGGATACACGCGTTAATTCCTTTTTGCATAAGATAAGTAAGGCAGGATGGATCATGGACAAGAGCACTTGTATCAACTACTTTGACTTTTTTATTCTGCATAAAACTCCTTTTGGCAAAAGATGCCTTTGAAGAAAATAAAAAATTCAAACAAATGTAGTACTTTTATTTAATATACAATGGGATCATGTCTAAAGGCAATTAATTACTCAATTTTTTTAACAGAGCCAGGAGATAAGAAACAGGTCAAGGGCTTTACAACATGATTTCAGTGTTTTGAGGAGTGTTGTATAATAATCTGCAAGTATTGTTTTGGGTCTAACGCTTAGGTGTTCCTCTCCAGAAACCGAACAGAAGGTAAAACAGCCAACCAATAACAGGAACAACTGCGACTATGCCCCAGCGCATTTTAGAGTTACTCGTGGCAAACTCTTTTCTGGCAACATCAAGTACCGCAAGCATTGTTAAAGCAAAAAACACAAAACCAATTCCAGCCCACACCATGATGGTGTGCATTAAATTACTATCCATTTTTCCCTTTCAAAAGCTTAGAAATTCTCATTAGAATATCGACATAGTAAGAACTGTGGTTGTATTCATAAAGAACTTTTTTTGCTTTGTTTTTATCAATTTCTGAATGCCAGCCATAATGCTTCAGGTATGAAGCAATACTTGTTATTGCATCCGAATGGTTTAACAGATTTACTCTACCATCACCGTTTCCGTCTTTGGCAAAACTTAAAATATTTGACGGCATAAACTGAGCAATTCCCATTGCGCCTGCATAAGAACCGTAGACTTCACATGCGTCAAGATTTTCACGGTTAACATACGTGATGAATGCTTTTAATTCATTGTATGCCCACGCAGATTTTTTATCCGCCTTAACTTCAAACTTTGCCCGTGAAATACGTTTTTCATCTTTGATAGATGTCCAAAGAAATTCCCGGATCTTAGGGTCGGAGATTGCTGCCATAGTTGAAAGAGTGTTAATAACCCGTCTTTTACCCATGTAGGTTCCCAACCCGGTTTCCACGAGGATTATCGCTGTTATTACTGTTTTGTCAACCCCAAAGTTTTTTTCAACTTTCGTAAAATGGCGGTTATGCTTTTTCAGGTATTTACCCGCACGCCAGATCGACGTTTTATTCGCAAAACTTTCATAATTCAAAGACCCTTCATTATGAATGAAAAAAAGGCCGATGCCTTCAGAGTCAAATGTTATATTTTCATTACTGTAGAGTGTATCAAGGTATGGTTGGTAAAAACCGTCTTTTCCGAGCTTTTCCTGTAATGATTTAAAGTAAATGTTATTTGGGTTTTGCTCTGTTGTTTCTGCATAAAGTGTCGAGGCAGCTCCCCCCACAAATAAAATAAGCAGTATAATCATCAGCTTTTTTTGAACGAAACGGGAATAAACCATAGGAGACTCCTTTTACAGGTCGCATTGAGTAGGGACAATTTTCAATCACAGAGAGTTTTGAGCATCAATAATTGTGAAGATTTATTAGAACAATTAAATACCTGAGCTGTTTCAACAACTATGAATTGATTATAGCACAAAAAAGGGGAACAATCATCTTATTTGAAAGTTCCCCTTTTTATCGCAATACACTTTCGAAGTATCATCGAAAGTCCCCCCCCCTCACTTAAGACTGCCCTTCCAAGTAATAAATGCATATACTATGCCATGTTAACTCCGTTTTAATAATATTGAAAATAAAGGGTCGTCAGGCTGTTGAAGTTGTTTAATGAATAGGTAAGTGACAAAAAATGTCATTTTTTTTGACAAGAAATGTAAGTTTATAATGTTGGGATATTATTAAACTCGATTTTGCGTTCGTTAAAAGATGAAATTCTACGACACCCGAATGAATATAGTATCCCGATTGCTTTTTCAAAATTATTACCAACATCTTCAGGTTTGTGTGCATCTGAGGAAAGAAGAAGCGAGATATTTGCATCGATACATTTTTGAATGATGTCGGGTGATGGGTAGCATTCATTGGCAGGATGCTGCCAGCCGCCTGTGTTTATTTCAATCGCAATGCTTTTCTCGGCTACCTTGCTTATTATATCGTCGATTAATGGTATGAATTTATTTGGTATTCTTCTACCGGTCTTTTTGATGACATCAAAATGGCAAATGAAGTCAAAGTAGCTGTAATCAAGCATTTCATAGAGTGTTTGAAAATACTTTTCGATCAGATAGTGATCATTTTTTTTACATGTTTTTGCAGCCTCTCTTCTTGACGCAATATTAGTTCCATCAATGAAGTGAACCGAGCTACCAATAGCATCAAAAGAATACTGTTCAAGGAGGCTTTCAATGATATCAATATTCTGCGGATCGAAGTCAACTTCGAGTCCGACCCTCACTTTTATTTTATCCCGATATTTGTTTTTTAGTCTTTGACTTTCAGTAAAATATAAGGGCAGCTCTTTAAGGTTCATTGAGCTGTGTTTTCCTGCATCATGTATAATCAAATGATCCAGAAAGCAGATTTCAACTAGCCTCTTTTCAATGGCGGCTACAACATAATCCTCCATGTCACCCTGAGCGTGGTTGCATAGTGACGTGTGTATGTGGTAATCAAACATAAAACTACTATACAGAGAATCGACTATGCTCAGCAATGAAAAACTTATAATTGATGGCGTCGTAAAAAGTTCCATCTACTTCGCTTTAGTGTTCAATCAGACTTTTGACGTACAAAATGTACTACTTCAAGCCTGCTTAAACACTAAATCTTGTATATGGAACCTTTTCCTTAGCCATCTAAAGACTTTTTACGAGATCATCAAAATTGAACAACAGCGGATAGATGAAAAAGAAGAATAAAACATTTTATAATTGTCAGTCATGCGGCTATCAGACACCGAAGTGGATGGGGAAATGTCCAGGGTGTGGTGAATGGGATTCTCTGCTTGAAGAATCAAGCAGCCCTGATGGTTACGAGGCACGTGTCGGAAGTGGAAGAAAGATCAAGCCTGTAAAACCAGTACCGATTGACTCAATACCCTCTGACGAAGAAACCCGTATAAAAACAGGTATTCTTGAATTTGACAGGGTGTTGGGTGGTGGGCTTGTTTCGGGATCTCTTGTATTAATTGGAGGTGATCCCGGTATTGGAAAATCGACCCTGATGCTTCAGGCGTTAAACGGGCTCTGCAAATCTCAGAATAAAGTCTTATATGTGTCAGGTGAAGAATCAATACGTCAGATTAAATTGCGAAGTGAACGATTAAAAATCCTGTCGCCCAACCTTTATGTCATTTCCGAAATTGATCTTGAAAAAATTCTGGTGACTGTTGAGGAAGAAAAACCGGATATTCTCGTTATAGATTCAATTCAGACAATGTACAACTCAGAGTTGACATCGGCACCGGGCAGTGTCAGTCAGGTTCGTGAATCGACCATGCGATTGATGATCATGGCAAAAAAGACCGGGATCCCAGTTTTTCTTATCGGACATGTTACAAAAGACGGTGCGATTGCAGGGCCAAGAGTTATGGAGCACATGGTTGATACTGTCCTCTATTTTGAAGGTGATGGCAATCATGTGTTTAGAATACTCCGTGCCGTTAAAAATAGATTTGGCTCCACAAATGAAATTGGCGTGTTCGAAATGAAAGATATCGGACTTGCCGAAGTCTCAAACCCTTCAGCTGTTTTTTTATCTGAAAGACCGGAGAAATCACCGGGGTCTGTAGTTACAGCAAGCGTTGAAGGGACAAGGCCCATTCTCGTAGAGATTCAAGGGCTTGCAAGCAGTTCAAATCTTGGAAACCCAAGAAGAACGGTTCTTGGGCTCGATCAGAACAGAGTTGCGCTTCTCGTTGCCGTTATGGAAAAAAAAATAGGTATGCAGTTGACCGGACTGGACATTTTTATGAATGTTGCAGGTGGTGTTAAAATAAACGAGCCAGCAACGGATATGGCCATTATTTCTGCCATAGCTTCCAGTTTTCTTGATCGTCCTATTCCAGATGGAACCGTTGTACTTGGTGAAATTGGTCTGACGGGTGAAGTCAGAGCGATAAGTCATATCGATTTACGGGTAAGTGAAATCAAAAAAATGGGTTTTACACATTGTATCGTTCCTGAAAATTGTGTTAAACGATTAAAGTCTATTAAAGGAATTAAGATTACCGGAATAAAAAATATTGCAGAAGCGATGGAAATTTTATTCTAAAGCTGATGGCGTTGTAAAAAGTCCCATCTACTTCGCTTTAGTGCTTTGCCAGACTTTTGACGTACGACATGTACTACTTCAAGCCTGGCAAAGCACTAAATCTTGTATATGGAACCTTTTCCTTAGCCATCTATATACTTTTTACGATATAACTAAGTTAAAAATCTGAAGAGATTTTTAGAAAAAGACAAAGATTATGAGAAGAGGCAGGACACCACAAAAAGGCCGAAAAGGTAAGAATAACTGGGATAAAGACCATTATACCCAGAAGGCAAAAAAAGATAACTATCCGGCAAGATCGGTTTATAAACTGCAGGAAATTCAGCAGAAGTTTACTCTTATTAAAAAAGGTGATAAAGTACTTGATCTTGGATGCTTCCCGGGATCATGGCTTATTTATGCGGCAGAGACTACCGGGCCGAAGGGAAACGTTTTCGGAATTGATTTAAATGCTGTAGAGGCTGGCCTTCCATCGAATGCAACCGCCTTTGCTGGTGATATTTTAGATCTTGATAAAGGTATTACAGACTCTATCGGTAAAGAGTTTAATGTTGTTTTAAGTGATATGGCTCCTGCAACAACAGGGATGAAAGATGTTGATGCTATGAGGTCATTTGAATTATGCAGCATGGCTTTGAATGTCGCTATGGAACGACTTCTACCTGGAGGTTCTTTTGTCTGTAAGATTTTTCAGGGCGGCGCGTTTAACGAATTTACCGGTTTGGTTAAATCGGTGTTTAATAAACATAAAGTATTTAAACCTGAGAGCTGCAGAAAGCAGAGCCGGGAAATATTTATTATCGGAATTGGGAAAAAGTAGGAGGGTATATGGCTGGACATAGTAAATGGGCAAATATAAAACACAAGAAAGGACGTGAGGATGCTAAGCGTGGTAAAATTTTTACCAAGCTGATCAAGGAAATCACGGTTGCAGCTCGTATGGGCGGCGGTGATCCATCTGCGAACCCCCGATTAAGAACTGCAATTTCTGCTGCAAAAAGCGAGAACATGCCAAAAGACAACCTTGAAAGAGCCATCAAAAAAGGAACGGGTGAACTTGAGGGTGTTGATTATGAAGAAATCGTATACGAAGGGTATGGGCCTGGCGGTGCTGCTGTTATTGTTGAGGTTCTGACCGACAATAAAAACAGAGCGATTGCAGAAGTTCGACACATCTTTACAAAATGGGGCGGTAATATTGGTTCTAATGGTTGTGTCGGATGGATGTTTGACAAGAAAGGTATCATCGTTGTAAACAAAGAAGATGTTGAAGAAGAGATTCTGATGGAAATAGCGATCGATGCCGGTGCTGAAGATGTAAAAGATGAAGACGGGGCATTTGAAGTTATTACCGAACCTGAAGATTTTCACGCTGTTAAAGAAGCCATCGATAATGCTGAGATTAAACATATAATGGCGGAAGTAACACTGATTCCACAAAATGATACAAGCCTTACAGGAAAAGATGCTGAAAAAATGTTATCGATGATGGAATTTTTAGATGCCTGTGATGATGTCCAGAATGTTCATACAAACGCTGATATTCCGGATGATATTGCAAATGCAGTTTAGTTTTTGTTGCTGAAAAGAAAATCATAACGCTTAAGGGAGCATACAATGGCGGTAATTGTTAGATACATCGTTGAAAGAAACGGAGTTGAAAAAATGACATTTACAACAAAGAAAGAAGCTGATGCTTATGATAAAATGCTTGATATCGCTGACAATCTTTTTGAATTTATAGAATCAGCTGAGCTTGATATTGATGAAAGTAAAATTGAAGATCTTTCTTTGTTTCTTGCTGAAAATAAAGATACAGCCCTTTCTCTTTTAAGGGGTGTTAAGCCTATTGCTGAAACAAAACAGAAACAAAAAAAAGATGAACCCGATAAAAAAGAACCGGAAAAGAAAAAAGCTACTGTGAAAAAAGATAAGAAGTAGTTTTTATTTTTCCAGACAGAGAAGTGTAAAAGGGTGTATGCGTTTTGTCATACACCCTTTTTTTATGTCGAATGTACACTATCCACCGATTGAAGACATCTGATCTAATACTTTGTCTGCTGAAGAGCTTTCAAGCTCGAGATGGTGCTTCTCACCTTTTTGGGCGGCAGCGTTCAGCATTATCTGATAAAGTTCTTCATCTGAGCAGCCACGTCTTAATGGCCCAGAAATATCAGTTGTTTTGTCCGATAAAAGACAGGACCTGAGTTTTCCGCTCGCTGTGAGTCTCATTCTATTGCAGCTGTTGCAAAAATGCTGGCTTACCGGGCTGATAAATCCAATCGAGCCTTTCCCTTCTTCAAAACGATAAAGCTGAGCAGGGCCGTCATTTAATCCATTATCAACTTTATAGATTTTCCCGTGTTGTGAAATGATATTTTTTATTTCAGGGGTTAGCAGTTTTTTCTTAACGATAAGATCCGGTGTGCCTATCGGCATGTACTCTATAAATCTTACATGGAAAGGGTATTTTAACGTCAATTTAGCAAAATCAGCAAGTTCATCTGTATTGACATTGGGTATTGCAACAACATTCAATTTGATAGGATTAAAACCTTCTTCATACGCAGAAATAATTGATTCCCAGACAGTCTCAAACATATCTGCACCTGATATTTCTTTGAATTTGTCTTTTTTTAATGAATCGATACTGATATTTAAACGCCTGATACCGGCGTCTTTGATTTTTTTCAAATTATCTTTTAAAAGAATACCATTTGTTGTTAATGAGACATCGGTCAGCCCATTGATCGCAGTGAGCTTATTTAGAAAATCGTAAACACCCCGTCTGAAAAGGGGCTCTCCTCCAGTAATACGAACTTTTGTAATACCGTGCCGGGCACCAATTTCTACAATCTTAAGAATTTCTTCGTATCTGAGAATTTCATCATGAGTGAGCTTGGGCGAGGGGGTGTGGGAAACACAATAAGAGCATTTTAAATTGCACTTGTCTGTAATTGAAACTCTGAGATAATTGAGTTTTCTGCCAAAATTATCTATCAGTTCAGGAGGCTCTTTTTTATTACTATATGGCAAAACCCTTCCAGCCTATTCAAAAAATGGAGACGTTATTCCATGTCTCCATTTTTGACACTATATGTTATTTTAAATAAAAATTTAGAATTGCCTCAGTCAGCCCCGGAATTGTATATGTATCAGCACATATATCCGTTTTAATTCCGAGCTCTTTTGCTGTATCGGCTGTAATTGGTCCAATACAGGCAACTTTAACATTTTTCATTATATCAGTAATTTCTGCTTCAGGAAGCACTGCTACAAAGTTCTTTACCGTTGAAGAACTTGTGAAGGTTACAGCATCTACAGATCCTGATCGAAGCTGGTCAATAAGAACTTCAGCATTTTCAGTGACTTCAATAGTTCTGTAGGCAACAACCTCATCAACAATTGCACCCATTTTCTTGAGTTCAACAGGCAGTACCGGTCTGGCCTGTTCTGCTCTTGGTATCAGGATGTTTTTATCTTTCACAGCCTCATTTTGGAAAGCATCCACAACAGATTCCGCCCTGTAGTTTTTTGGAATTATATCGCTTTTCAAACCAAAACCTCTAAGCTTTTCAGCTGTCGCTGGTCCAATACAGGCGGTTTTCATTGTGTGGAGTTTTCTGACATCGTAACCCTTCGAAAACAGTCTGTCAAAAAAGTACTCAACTCCATTAACACTGGTAAAAACAATCCAATCATATTTTGTAAGATTTTCTATCGCATTATCCATCGGGGTGTAATCAGACGGTTCAATAACTTTGATAGATGGAGACTCAATACAATCTGCTCCAAGATCTGAAAGCATTTTAACAAGATCGCTTGCCTGTTTTCTGGCTCTTGTTATTATGATTCTTTTTCCAAAGAGGGGCTTGTTCTCAAACCATTGCATTTTGTCACGAAGAGAAACAACTTCGCCAACAATAATGATTGAAGGTGATTTTAAACCTGCCTTATTGACGTTATCTACGATAGTGGCAAGAGTACCCGTTACAGTTTCCTGATTTGTTGTTGTTCCCCAGCGAACCAAAGCAACAGGTGTTTTCGAATCTTTGCCGTATTTTTGAAGCCGTTCAACAATATTTGGAAGGTTTTTGACACCCATCAGAAAGACTATTGTGCCTGATTTTGAAATCGCTTCCCAGTCAATGTTAGATGCTTCTTTATCAGGCCTTTCATGACCAGTGACAAGGGAAACAGTTGAAGTGAATTTTCTGTGTGTAAGTGGTATCCCTGCGTAGGCAGGCGCTGCGATTGCTGACGTTACACCGGGCACAATTTCAAAAGCGATGCCGGCATCGATTAAAACCTCCGCCTCCTCACCACCCCGACCAAAAATAAACGGGTCACCACCTTTAAGCCTTGTTACAACAGCATTTGTTTTTGCTTTTTCAACCAGAAGGTCATTAATACCGTCCTGTGATAAGGTGTGATCGCCACCTTTTTTACCGACATAAATAATCTCAGTATCTTCTTTGGCAAGTTTTAAAAGTGTGGGTGAAGCCAGATAGTCATAAACAAGAACATCTGCTTTTTCTATGCACTCTTTACCTTTTACTGTTAATAGTCCTGGATCACCAGGACCAGCACCAACCAAGTATACTATTCCACTATCTGCTTTCATTTGAAGTCTCTTTTAAATTGTCTGAATTATTAAATTAACTTATCAGCTTTACTGTTAAAATCAGGTTGTACCACATCCTGCACAACTTGATGTTGAACATCCTGAACATGATGATGAAGATGCTGATGTTGCAGTTGTTACACCACCAGGTCCCTTACTCATAAAGCCACATGCTGACATTTGACGTTTGATTTTTGTTCCTTTACAACCAGGGCAGTCTTCCGGGCCATTCCCACCCATGACAAGATATTCAAAAACATTATCACACTCATCACATTTATATTCATATATTGGCATACTATAAAACTCCGTATTTTTTATTTATACTGGATTTGAACTCAGCATAAAAATTATCAGTTAAACTGGAGGGATAATAATCATTAGTTCTGATAAAATCAACCAGTGAAGTTTTTTTATTGAAACAAAATTTTATCTACGAGTTCACAAAGAATATGGC
>JQIA01000166.1_pt1 | contig 30330 bp, 24 predicted proteins | sample 811431 | NCBI WGS metagenome assembly JQIA01 (sample SAMN02998118, study PRJNA258478) | marine sediment metagenome | biome: marine; feature: seafloor; material: sediment; isolation source: oil-polluted sediment collected from 3 locations (0.5 km, 0.7 km and 0.9 km)... | place: USA: Gulf of Mexico ...
CTGCTAATGTAGAATCAACGACAATGGGACCCGTTGTAAGCCAAGTTCAGTTTAATAAAATACGCTCATTGATACAAAAAGGCGTTGATGAAGGCGCAACATTGGTTTGTGGAGGTATCGAAAAACCAGAAGGATTAGGCAAAGGTTATTACATACAACCAACCGTATTTTCAAATGTTAATAACGAAATGTCTATTGCCAAGGAAGAGATCTTCGGGCCGGTATTTGCGATTATGCCTTATGAAAATATCGATCAAGCAATAGAAATTGCAAATGATACGCCCTATGGTCTTGCAGGTTATGTCCAAGGGCAGGATAAAGAAACGTTAAGTTATGTCGCATCTAGAATAAGAGCGGGTAACATTAGTATCAACGGAAAAAGTGGCGATATGTTCACGCCCTTCGGCGGATATAAACAGTCTGGAAATGGTCGGGAGTGGGGCGCTCATGGCTTTGGTGATTTCTTAGAAATAAAAGCGATTTCGGGTCTCGATTGATTAATGCCTAACTATCTTAAAATCCTTTTTTATTTTTGTTTTCTAGTGAATGCTTTTCATTTAAGTGCGAAAGAAGAAGTAAAATTACGTGGAGAATCTATTCAACCGGACGATTTATTCCCACGTATTCAATTAGATACGACAGCTGGAAAAATAATCGTAGAACTTGACCGTTTGCGTGCACCAATCACCAGTAATAATTTCCTGTTTTACGTTACCAATGGCTCTTATGATGGCACAATATTCCATCGAGTGGTCAAAGATTTTGTGGTTCAAGGTGGCGGTTATAATGAGCACTTTACCGAGCGAAAAAGCGAAGGTGCTATTTTTAATGAATCCGGAAACGGATTAAAAAATGAGATATTTACCATCGCCATGGCGCGAGAAGATGCTCCTCATTCATCGACGCGCCAGTTTTACTTTAATATGTCGGATAATGATAATTTAGATCCTGGCAGAAATTGGGGTTATACGGTATTTGGCAATGTAACCGAAGGCGAAGATATTTTAGAGTTGATTGCGAACACCAAAGTGCATCGACACGAAGAGTTAGATTGGGACGATGTGCCTGTAAGACCAATATTTCTTAAAAAAGCGACATTACTAAAACCTGAATTATGAGCTATTTTTACAATCGTTAAAAATACTAATAACTATCCTTTTATTCTTAGTTGGTTTCTTGTTACACTGGTTGGCTTATTATAATAATTATTTGTTAACTAACGGATCATTCTATGATCAATAGACCCTTAGCCTATAAAGGTCCAATCGATCACCTAACCCATTTTTTTGATGAACAGACATTAATGTCAGGTTTAGATATTTTACTGTCTGAAAATCTAGTTAATTGGCAGAATATTCGGGATGAAGAGTACATTAAAGGTACTTGTTTAATTGATGGTAAGTTTTCTAAGCAGATTTTATATTGGCCGTTATCAGAAAGTGTAGGTAGTTGCACCTGCAAGGATAAATTAAAAGAAAGCTCTAATCTTGACTCAGAGCATGAATTTGCATGCGAGCATCTTGCCGCGTTAGCAATTGAATCAAAAACCCGTTTACAGAGATTACCTCCTGCAATAAAACAGCAGAGAAAAATCGCGACTGGAAAGCACTATATTAAGCATTGGTTAAAGTCGCAAGATTTTGATCCCTTCTCAAAAATGGCAAGACATCGAGTGATCTATTTGCTTAATAAAGTTGATGGTGGTTGGACAGTGAGTTTGCATAAGTCTTATTTGACTAAACAAGGTGAATATCAAGTCAAATCTGAAATATGTATTGCCAGTGCCATTGACGCAGAATTAGATAAAGAGAAAAACACCAAGTATTTTAGTTTACTAGATAAGCAAATATTATTTTTGATAAGAAAAAAAATTGATAGCAGCTGTATAATTAACAATCGATTTACGTTTGTTTCTGATTTAAAATCAAATCGTTTAGTTAAATCCTTGGTTAAAACACATCGATTTTTCTGGCAGTCGCCACACAGAAACCCCTTGACATTATCATCTAGAAATAAAAATTTTTGGCGTGGTGTTGATAAAAAACAAGTAGAAGAAATTCAACAAGAAAGTGGCTTTGAGCATTTGTCTGAAAACTACCTACTTGATCTAAAACATAATGTCATTCTAGAGTATTTTAAAGAGGCTTCAGATAAAAGTAAGAAATTATTTTACCAATTATCTAAGACCAATGATTTTAAAGTTCAACCCAGTTTGGAAATCACTAGCCAAGAAGTGGGATTAGGATGGAAAAAACATCACATCTATCAAGTTGACGTGGCTAAATTGGTTTTTTATATTAATGGAAAAAAAATATCACTTAAAAATATTTTACCATTAATTTTAGAGAGAGAAGTCAATAGTCGGTTTACTAAAGTCTTGTCCGATTTTCTTTTGCAAATAGAAAACCTTTCAGTATTAGATTCTTGTTATGAGTTGCCTATCGTGGAACAATTTCACTTTGGCGACCGAGTATTTGAATCTCATTTAAGTCACATGTTGCCTATTTTAGTTGGACTTAAAGAATTAGGCTGGTTAATTAATATTGATAAAGGATTTAGGCTGAATAAAATTGAAAGTCTTGATTGGTATGTTGATATTAGGCAGGGATATCACGAAGTGCAGCCGACCAGACAAATTAATCGTTCCGCTAGATTTGGCGCAAAGAATAAAATTGCATCAAGTACAAATGGGCAGTTAGATTTGTTACCAGAAGAAGAGCTGTTGGTTGTAGACAGAAATTTAAGTGACGGGGATATTGCCGATAGAAGTTTTGATTGGTTTGATTTAGAAGTCGGCGTAAAAGTTGATGACCGCCAAGTTAATCTAATGCCATATATCGTATCTTTGATTCAGCGTGGAGAGCTTTCTTTAGATACGTTAAGTGATTCAGATAAAAAAGCAAATCAAAAAGAGAGCGCGGCAAGTCACATCAATATAAAGTTAGATAGTGGCGAAACTTTGGCTATTGAGCGTAATCGAATTAATCGTATTTTTTCTTCTTTTGTAGAATTAAACGATCAAAGAAGTTTGACCGAAGAGAGTAAATTACGGTTTACAGCTAATCAAGTTAGTCGTTTAATGCCTTTGGTATCACAGCAGAGTTCCCTAAATCTAGAAGATAAGATTAAGTCAGAAGATAGCACCAATTTAAATAAATCATCTTCAAGTCATGTTGCTTCTACTGAAACGGATTCCCTCAAAATTGACTGGCTTAATGGAAAAAAGTTGGCAGAAAAAGCCAAAGCAATGGATGTGGAAACAGGCGTTCAACCGGTAAAAATCCCTCGTACTTTAAAAGCTAAATTAAGGGGATATCAAAAAACGGGTGTTGCTTGGTTACAATTTTTACGACTTCATAGACTTGGAGGTATTCTAGCCGATGATATGGGATTAGGTAAAACACTTCAGGCACTTGCACACATATTATTAGAAAAAAAAGAAGGCCGGCTTACCTCTCCTTGTATGGTAATTGCACCAAAAAGTGTGACGACTAATTGGTTGCAGGAATGCTATAAATTTGCGCCATCACTAAAGGTTCTGTTATTGACAGGAAGCGACCGACATAAGCTTTTTCCTAAAATTCAACAGCATGATTTAATCATAACTAGTTACGGTTTGGTTTTGCGTGATATTAATAAATTGCTTAATAACCACTTCCATCTAGTGATACTTGATGAAGCTCAAGTGATAAAAAATACACGAAGTAAGATTACCACGATTGTGAAAGAGTTACGCTCAACTAATCGGCTATGTATGACCGGAACCCCTATGGAAAATCACTTAGGTGAACTTTGGTCTCTTTTCGAATTTTTGATGCCAGAATTCTTGGGCAGTGAATATCAGTTTAATCAATTATATAGACAACCCATTGAAAAAAATCAGGATTATTATAGGCAATCTTTACTAGCAAAACGAGTTGCACCACTGATGCTAAGACGTACAAAAAATGAAGTTGCTAAAGAGCTACCAAGTAAAACAGAAATGAAAATCTTGATTCCTTTGGAGGAAGGTCAAGCAGATTTATATGAAACAGTAAGAACCTCAATGTTTGAACAAGTTCAAAGAGCGATGACATTAGAAACAAAACATCGAAATCAATTTCTAATTGGTAATGCATTATTAAAGTTGAGGCAAGTCTGTTGTCACACTAATTTAATCAAACTTGAATCAGCTCAAAATATGAATTCATCTGCAAAGGTAAGCTGGCTAAAAGACAAGTTACCGAGCATGGTTAATCAAGGTCGAAGAATCTTATTATTTTCTTCGTTTACTACGATGTTAGATATTTTGGCAGAAGAATTGAAAGAAATGAAAATTCCATTTTTAATGTTAACGGGTAAAAGTAAACATCGTGGAGCATTAGTTCAGCAATTTCAAGGAGGTCAAATTCCTGTATTTCTGATTAGCTTAAAAGCCGGTGGCGTCGGTTTAAACCTAACCGCTGCTGATACAGTAATACACTATGATCCTTGGTGGAATCCTGCTGCAGAACAGCAAGCCAATGATAGAGCTTATCGTATTGGTCAAGACAAACCGGTATTTGTTTATAAACTTATTACCCAAGGCACCGTAGAAGAAAAAATTCAGCAAATGCAAAAACAAAAAAATGATCTTGCTCAAGGTTTATATAATCAAGAGGATTTAAGTAATGTTGATTTGAGTGGTGATGATTGGCAGGCGCTATTTCAGCCGATAGAAGGCTTTGGTTAATGAAGTTTTTTAGAAGAACCTATTAAGTTGAAGGTTAAAACTCCCGTTGTATTATTTATTCCGGTTTCATCTACCTCAGGAATTGGTGAATATTCTCGTTCTCTAATTATTGCAGAAGAACTCAATCGGCAATTTCCAGAAATTCAGATCCATTTTCTATTAAATAGATATGCAAAATGTAGTCAAACTTGCTCTTTTGAAACTCATCTAAGCGAAGGATCTGCGACAAAAGATACGATCAAAGTCGAATCTGTTATTGATAGCATTTCTCCGGATTTAGTTATTTTTGATTGCGCTGGTCGTGCAGGCCATTTCAAATATGCGAAAAAATCGGGGGCTAAAGTCATTTTTATTTCTCAGCATGAAAAAAAACGAGCGAGGGGTATGGGGATAACCCGCCTATTGAATAGTGATAGGCAATGGGTTGCCCAAACGTTGTCTTCGATCAAACCTTTAAGTTGGCTGCAAAAATTTAAGCTTTGTTTGTTAAGTCAACCCGAACCACAAATTATAGGCCCAATTTTTAAGTTGCCAAAGATAAATGAATTGAATGTACTTTTAGAAAACTACCAGTTGGAAAGAAATAAGTTTTTAATATTTAATGCTGGTTCCGGTGGTCATATTGTCGAAGGACATTCACAGAAAAGAGAATTGGCAAGTGAAATATTTTTTGAAGTAGCCAAAGAGGTTAGTCATTCATTAGGTGTGAAATGTGTTATTGTATTTGGCGCTAATTATCCTAAAAAATTACCCTTGATACCTACCGAAGAGCAAGCTTTAAACTCACAAATAATTTGCATTCGAGAAATAGATAACCACTTATTTATTGGATTACTTTTATCTTCTATGGGAGCCGTTTTAGGTGGCGGAGATACCTTTTTACAAGCTATAGAGCTTAAAGTTAATTGCGTAGTCACGTCAGTATCAAAAGATCAGCCGAAGAGAATAGAAGCTTGTTCAAATATTAATCGAGTTTATCCAAGAGACTGTAATCAAACCAGTTTAATTAGTGGTACAAAAGAGTTGGTTGAATCAATGAAATCCAATACTAAACCGCTTATTAACACGATATGGGCTAATGAATGCCTAGCCTTGACAACGGCACTTGCAGATATTAAAGCTCTTCTTAAAATTCAATAAAGGTTAGTTTTACCTTTGACGGTTACTTTATATATTGACATGGTGTTATTTCTTTAGCGTTGATCTATTTGTGTAGCTTTACTAGAATATTGTAAGCTCTTTAAGTTGACATATTTGTGTTATTATTCGGTTTTATCTCTATTCTCTAAAATATCACGAAATGACCTCTCAGCAAGCTGTAAAATTGATGCCTAAAATCTATCCACAAAAGTGGTATGACCCAGCTTTAGCTTATTTCTTTAGATTAGCGGCAAGTGGTTTTGTTCCAGTTAGCTGGTTTGCGCCTAAATTACCTGCGGAGCAAGATCGTAAAAAGGTTGATGGGCACTTTGACTTAGAAATTATAAGCCATTGTTGGATGTATTCGAATATGTTGGCTTATCAACTAAGTTCATTTGTTAATTATCCTCCGACTAAATTGACTGTTATTGTCACGGTATTTTATTCAAAAGAAGATACTGATACACAAGAGTTACTTAATTACTTTGAAAAACAGAAGGTTGATAATGTCATCTGGAATTGGCAAGCGTTACCCAAAGACCAACTTTTTAGACGTGGCATTGGGCGAAATAAAGCGGCGCTAGCAACTAAGGCTGATTGGGTTTGGTTTACAGACTGCGATATCATCTTTCATAAGGGTTGTTTGGATTCTACGGCTGAGCAATTGCAAGGAAGAACAGATACCTTAGTTTTTCCCCTTTCTGAACGCGCCACTCCAATGCTGGCTCAAAATGACCCCATGCTACAAAAAGGACGAGAGCCTCAACTGGTCGATATAGAGTCTGAGGAGTTTTTAACCCTGTATAGAGAGCGAGCAAAAGGAGAATACCAAATAGTTCATGGCGATGTCGCTAGAGCTGGAGGTTATTGTTCTACTCTGTCAATATATCAGACACCTTCACCAACATGGTGTAAATGTTATGATGATCGAGCTTATCGATGGGTGTTAGGCACACACGGAAAGGGCTTAGAAATTACAGGATGTTATCAAATTAGGCATGTTCAAAAGGGGCGCTATAAAAAGGGATCGATTTGGACAAAATTTCGTAGCAAAATTAGGCATATACAAGCGAAGGTTAGAGAGCCTTCATAAAAAATAATTTAATTAGAGTTAATTGATTAACGAGAGAATAAACTATGTTTAATGATTCAGTAATATTAATAACTGGCGGTACAGGATCTTTTGGTAAAAAATATACAAAAACTTTACTAGAAAATTATAACCCAAAAAAAATAATTATTTATTCGAGAGATGAATTAAAACAGTTTGAGATGCAGCAAACATACAACCAACCTTGTATGCGTTATTTTATTGGTGACGTTCGTGATCAAGAGCGTCTTGAACAGGCAATGCAAGGTGTCGATTACGTTATTCACGCGGCAGCATTAAAGCAAGTTCCAGCAGCAGAATATAATCCCATGGAATGCATAAAAACTAATATTCATGGTGCAGAAAATGTCATTAAAGCCGCAATTAATACTAACGTGAACAAAGTTATTGCTTTATCAACTGATAAAGCGGCGAATCCGATTAACCTTTATGGTGCGACTAAATTGGCATCGGATAAATTATTTGTTTCAGCAAATAACATGGTTGGTTCTGCTCGAACAAGATTTTCTGTTGTTCGTTATGGTAACGTTGTTGGTTCACGTGGTTCGGTAGTACCTTTTTTCAAAAAATTAATAAATGATAAAACCGATCATCTTCCGATTACACATGTCGAAATGACTCGCTTTTGGATCACACTTCAACAAGGTGTTGATTTTGTATTGAAGAATTTTGAGCGGATGTACGGTGGTGAAATTTATATTCCCAAAATTCCATCAGCAAAAATTACAGATTTAGCGACTTCAATTAATGCTGAATTACCTCATAAGGTGATCGGCATTCGACCTGGCGAAAAGCTACATGAAATCATGTGCCCTGCGGATGACTCACACTTAACTTTAGAATTTAAAGATCATTACCTTATCATGCCAAGCATTCAATTTGTTGATGCTAATAACGACTTTAAAACGAATCGCTTAGGTGAGACTGGTAAATTAGTTGAATACGGTTTTGAGTACCACTCCGGAAAAAATCCGGTCTTTTTAAGTATTGATGAATTAAAAGAGTTTGACAAATGGAGCGAGCTTTAGTGAATGATTCTAAAACTTTAGAATTTATTCCCTATGGTCGTCAGAACATTTCTGAAGAAGATATTCAAGCGGTCGTAGATGTATTACGAAGTGATTTTCTAACGCAAGGTCAAGAAGTACCAAAATTCGAAAAACTGGTTTGTGACTATGTCAAAGTTAAACATGCATTAGCTGTAAATAGTGGTACATCAGCTTTGCATGTTGCATGTTTAGCATTAGGTCTAGGTGATGGTGATTGGCTCTGGACAACACCGACATCATTTGTAGCATCTTCAAATTGTGGCCTTTATTGTGGCGCAAAAGTAGATTTTGTAGACATTGATCCCAGTACCTGGAATTTAAGTATAGGGGAGTTAAAACGGAAATTAATTTTAGCAAAACCCTTAGGGAAACTACCTAAAATTTTGGTTGCGGTTCATTTACAGGGATTACCTTGTGAAATGAAAGTACTTAAAGATCTAGCAAATGAATTTGGTTTTGCAATTATTGAAGATGCAAGCCATGCCATTGGTGGAGTTTATTCAGATAAGCCTATAGGGTGTTGCGAATATAGTGATATAACCGTATTCAGTTTTCACCCAGTGAAAACAGTGACAACCGGTGAAGGCGGAATGGCGGTTACCAATTGTCAAGACTTAGCGACAAAAATGGATTTGTTTCGTAGTCATGGCATTACCCGTGATCAGAATCTTATGAGAGGTAAGGAAACTGAAGAAAACTCTGTAAAAGGTAAAGGCCCATGGGATTACCACCAACTATGCTTAGGTTATAATTATCGCTTGACTGATATTCAAGCAACACTAGGAAGTTCACAGTTAAAACGTTTGAAAACATTTAGTGAACGACGTCGGGAAATTGCAGAATATTATCAACAGCAATTAAATGGCTTGCCTTTACAGTTACCTGTTTTTTCATACGATTCGAACAATGTGAATTTATCGAACGGAAATAATCCGAAAGATTCTGTGTCAGGTTTGCATCTCTATGTTGTCCGATTGAATGCGAAGTTTGAGAAAAATGCACATTTAAAGATTTTTGAATTTTTGAGAAAAAATGGAATAGGTGTGAATCTTCATTATGTACCTATTCACGACCAACCCTATTATCAAGATCTAGGATTTAAACTGGATGATTTTCCAGAAGCTGTTGCCTATTCAAATAGCGCAATAAGCTTACCGATGTACCCTGATTTAACTAAAGAAAAACAAGACAGAGTGATCGATACGCTTATCAAGGCTTTAAAAATTTAATCGAGGATGGTTGAGTGACTGCTCGTCTAATGACTGGAAAAAAAATCGCGATTATCCCTGCAAGAGGAGGAAGTCGTCGAATCCCAAGAAAAAATATCAAACTATTTGCTGGTAAGCCGATTATTGCTTGGTCAATTGAAACAGCTATTAAATCTAATTGTTTCGATAAAGTTATTGTATCAACTGACGATGAAGAAATTGCAAGTGTCGCTAGGAGCTATGGAGCTGAAACGCCTTTTATTCGACCGAAAGAATTGTCTGATCATTTTACTGGAACCAACGCCGTTGTAAAACATGCTATTGAGTGGTTTGAAGAAAATAACAAAACTATATCTTTGGCATGCTGTATTTATGCTACAGCTCCTTTTGTGCAAAAAAAATTCTTACAAAAAGCATTAGAGGCTATCGAGACAAATGATATTTATTTTTCATATAGTGTTACTAGCTTTCCTTTTCCTATTCAACGAGCAATACGAATCAACAAGCTAAATAGGGCGGAGGCGATTTGGCCAGAAAATATTTCAAAACGTTCTCAAGATTTAGAAGAAACCTATCAAGACGCGGGACAGTTTTATTGGGGAACAGCGAAGGCTTTTCTTGAAAACATACCAATTTTTGCGCCGACATCAATACCAGTTGTATTACCTCGTTATTTTGTTCAAGATATCGATACACCAGAAGATTGGATACGAGCAGAAATTATGTTTAAGGCACTCGTTGAAACGGGTGAAATACAAGTTTGATAGAATGGTTTTGAAAAAATGGTTTTGAAAGAGACAAACTTAAATAAACAGAGTATGAACATTCTGATAAGAGTTGATGCGTCGTTAAAAATTGGCTCCGGTCACGTAATGCGTTGTTTAACCTTAGCTAAACAACTAAGGTATGACGGAGCAAATGTTATATTTGTATGCAGAGAGCATCAAGGGCATATGCAAACTAAAATTGAGGCAGATGGTTTCATTTGTTTACTTTTATCTAATGAAGAAAGCGCTAAAATTAGTATTGAGTCTGAAATAGATAGCGAAGCTGAATATTTATCTTGGTTAGGATGCTCCTTAGAGAAAGATGTTGAACAAACCATTAAAATTGCGAAGGAGTATTCAGATAAATATTTAATGAATAATCAATATGATTGGATTGTTTGTGATCATTATGCAATCGATAAAAGTTGGCATCAGCTTGCCAGAAAGTTTACAAAAAAAATATTAGTTATAGATGACTTAGCTAATAGAAAATATGATTGCGATGTTTTACTCGATCAGACCTTTTTATGCGAAAATGATAAGTATGAAAATAAAATAAATAGTGATACATATAGACTTTATGGAACTGATTATGCACTTTTAGGAAGTGATTATTCTGACTTGAGAACTGACGGGTTATTGCAAAAAAGACAACTAATTTGTCAGCCAACTAAAATACTGGTCTTTATGGGAGGAAGTGATAAAGTAAACTGGACTATTCGAGTTTTGAATACTTTAAATACTGTTAATTTAAGTTCTAGTTATTTAAAACAGTTATCTATCGATATTGTTATTGGATCTCAATATCAATATAAGGTAGAGCTAAGTAGTTTAATTACGACATCGGAACTAAAAATAAGTTTATTAGAAAATATTAACAATATGGCAGAGAGAATTGCAGATGCTGATATTGCTATAGGAGCAGGTGGTGGAAGTTCTTGGGAGCGCTGCTGTTTAGCATTGCCTACTTTGACTTGCGTTGTAGCGGATAATCAAAGGGAACTTTCGGCTAAGTTAGAGTCATTTGGTGCAATCATTGTTTGGGAGACAGAAAAAGAGTTAAAACGGAAACTGACTGATATATTTATTGAATCTAATAGACTTTCAGAAATGTCGTTAGCAAGCTCTAAAGTATGCGATGGTCGTGGTACAAAAAGAGTGAGTAAAATAGTTTTTGAACTGAGTTAATTCTCAAGGTTATAATATTAGTGATTGACTTAAAAATTAGAGAGGCAACGTTACAGGATAGCGAAATCTACTTGTTATGGCGAAATGATCCCGTCGTTAGAGAGAGTGCCTTTAATACCAGTGCAATCTCATTAGTAATGCATCAAAATTGGTTTTCCAATAAAATAGAAAGTGAGTTGAGTAAACTCTATATGTTGTTTGAAAATGAAGTACCTGTTGGCCAGGTTCGTTTTGATATACATGAAAATGTAATGGAAGCTGAAATAAATTACTCAATAGATGAAAGTTTTAGGGGGAAGAGAATTGCTACACCATTAATGCAAAAAGCGATTGATACGATTTTTTTTGCAAATAAAGAATTAAATAAATTAGTAGCAAAAGTAAAATTAGAAAATACTGCATCAAATAGAGTGTTTGAAAAATTAAATTTCGAAAAAATAATACAACCTGATATTTCAATGAATGTTTTTGAATATACTCAGAAATCTAAGTAGGAAATTCAAAATGAAAACAATTGAAATAGATGGGAGAAAAATTGGAAGTGGCTTTTCTCCGTATATAATTGCAGAACTTTCTGCTAATCATAATGGCAAACTAGAAAATGCGTTAGAAGTCATAGCAATGGCAAAAAAACAGGGAGCGGATGCAGTAAAAATTCAAACCTATACTGCGGACACCATGACTATTGATTGTGATAAAAAAGACTTTATGATTGAAGGAGGGCTCTGGGATGGCTATAGCTTGTATAACTTATACAAAGAAGCGCATACCCCATTTGAGTGGCATAAAGAGATCTTTGACTATGCTCGTAAGCAAGAGATAACTTGTTTTAGTAGTCCCTTTGATGAATCTGCAGTTGACCTGTTAGAAGATCTCAACGCGCCAGCATACAAAATAGCTTCTTTCGAAGCTGTCGATTTACCTCTGATTAAATATGTCGCCCAAACAAAGAAACCGATGATTATTTCTACCGGCATGGCTAATTTTGAAGAGATAGATGAAGCCGTCACAACGGCGAGAGAGGCTGGTTGTGAAGAGCTTATCCTATTACATTGTATCAGTGGATATCCGGCTCCTATTGATCAGTCGAACCTGCGTACTATTCCTGATTTATCATTAAAACTAAATACTATAACAGGGCTTTCAGATCATACTTTGGGAACGGTTGTGTCCGTAGCAAGTGTAGTTCTTGGTGCGTGTGTGATAGAAAAGCATGTAACAATGAGTAGAAAAAACATAGGGCCAGATAGTTCGTTTTCTCTTGAACCAAATGAGCTGAAAATATTATGTGATGATACTCATAGCGCTTGGTTGTCTCTTGGCAAAGCTGGTTATGAGCGTAAACCAGTAGAAGAAGCAAATTTAACTTTTAGACGTTCTATTTATGCGGTTGAAGATATTGAAGAAGGTGACAATTTCACGACAAAAAATATCCGTCGAATTCGTCCTGGTTTTGGATTAGCGCCTAAATATTGGGATGATGTACTATCTAAAAAATCAAGCAAAGCTATCGAAAAAGGAACACCCATAAGTTGGAATATTGTTGAATAGATTAGACATATTTTTCTATGATAAATTACTATTTTATATCCTCACCATTTCATTTGTTTTTATCTTGCAATTTGGCGATTGAAAATTCTCAAGATGAGAATATAGCAATCGTTGTACCTAAAATTACTAAGTCGAGTAATTTGAGTGATACTTATACTCGCATGCTTTCAAATGCTACAGGTATATTTACTGATTTTGTTTCATTTGAACGAATCAACATCAATCAACCGCTACGTTCAAAATATTCTGAGAGAAAATTCAGATTTCAACAGTTAAAAAAATTACTGCAAGAAAAAAGTGTAGATAGAATTTATACAGGCAATGATCGGCGTGTAGAGTTTCAATATTCCATGTTGATAGCAAAAAGAAACAATTCTAAACTAGAGGGTATCTATTTGGATGAAGGAATGGCCACTTATTTGGGGCATAAGTCGATGCATTCAATTCAACACCGATATATTGATCCTTTTCTTAAAAAAATATTTTATGGATGGTGGTGGAAAAACCCGATAACGATAGGTTCTTCTAGTTGGATTGATAAAATATATGCGGCGTTTCCAAATTTCATTCATCCTTCATTATTAAATAAAAATATTTTATCTATAAATCACGACCATTTTTCTAACCACACTTTTACAGATTTTTGTAAAAAAATAAATTTTGAAAATGGTATTAATATAAAAGAAGTTGAAGGTTATAAGTTGCTCATTGTCTTGACTCACGAAAGTTTTTATCCCAATGGATATTCTCATATTAAGGATCTGATCAATAAAGCAAAACAATTTGTAAAGGAGGGTGCAATAGCAATAAAAGCACATCCAAGAAGTGAATGTTTTGATAATATCAAAAGCGATTTCCCTGATTGTAAACATGTTAGCCATCGGATTGGGTTTGAGATGCTACTGCCCATTCTTTCTTCAGACTGTATGGTTGTAGGTGATGTCTCTACAGCTGTTTTTACGACTCGGTGGTTGAGACCAAAATTAAGTGTGATAGCAGTTAAAATAGAAGACGAAAAGCGAGCATTTATCCATCAAGAATTGTCAGAACTTTATAAAAAAATTGAAGTTCCTCTTGTCTCAATGAATGGTAATTGGTTTACTAAATAAGCAAGTGGAATCGTGCGAATTTATTTATTTTTCTCTTCGATCCATCGAGCCATAAACTCCGTACTTCGCATTGAATGATGTAATAGCATTGTGCCGATAAAATTATCTAATCTGTGTTGTTTAATGCTGAGTTTAAGTTTACTTATTCTATTGATCAGTTTCTGGCCTATTATTTCTCTATCAAAGACTGTTTCAAGTAACTCATTTGACCGATCACTCATTTTCTTCCATTCAAATTCATTAGTATAAAGAACGATTGATTTTGCGATGATCGAATCGATATCATCATTTACGTAACCAGGCCAAACTTCTTCTGTAGGACTTCCACCTGTCATACCTTCTGCTCCAATCTCAGTAGTAATAATTGGTGTTTTATTGAACATAGCATCCACAAACTTTCCTTTAATTCCTGCACCAAATCGGAGTGGTGAAAGACAAACTCTAGCATTAGTCATGACTACATTGACATCTTCAGCGCGGTCTTTAATTAAAAATCCTATTTTCGGATTATTTAGCGCCGTTGCTTTTGGCGGTGTATAAGCACCGTAAATATGAAGCTCTGCGTTGGGTAATTGTTGTCTAATCACTGGCCATATTTTTTGTAAATAAAGAATAGAATCCCAGTTTGGAGTATGTCGTAAATTACCGATGGTAACAAAGTGTTTTCTTTGAGAAAAGTCTGGAAGTTTATTAGGTCGAAGATCTAAATCTAGCATAAAAGGAATATGAATAAGAAGGTTTGGGTCAATGGAAAAGTGTTCAGTTAACACTTTCATTTCAAAATCAGAAATAATCAGTGAAAGATCGCATCGATAGATACTCGCAATCTCTCGTTTTCCTAAATCTGAATGAAGATCGACATTCGTAAATTCTCGATTTTCTTTTAAAGCAGTTTGTCTTGCGCCCCTTAAACACTGCAGATCTTCTGTATCTAACACTCGTATAGTTGAAGGACTATATTTTTCTACACGCCATCCAAATTGTTCTTCCATTAAAAAACGGTCAAATAATACAACGGTAGGATTAAGATCTGTAATATAACGATCAAAGGATTCTGAATTAACCTGTATCTCTTTAGTCTCTATATCTTCTTTTTCTAACTCAATACAAAAATCTGTTTTTTGCGAAGGTGTTGAAAAGATAACTTGCCAATTTTCACGTTTGAATAGACGAATGATTGAGAGCATGTGTGATCCAGCCGCAGATGACTTAGGTTCTGGCCAAACGTATCCAATGACTAAAAGAGTGTTCATAAAAGAGGGAAGGTAATTTAACGATTATCCGAATATGGTAGGATAGTGGTGAGTTATGATGACGTCAAGCAGTAGGTACTAACTAAAAACTATTTAAACAGCTTAAAGTAAATAAACTGAGTAGGTCTTCGATTATGAATGAACAAAGCGTCAAGAAATATTTACTAGATAAACCGGAATCAACATTAGATTATCCCTTTGGTTCAGACGTCGCCGTATTTAAAATTAAAAACAAAATGTTTGCAACATTCGGTATTCTTAAAGAAATGGAAGCAATTAATCTAAAATGCGAACCTAATGAGGCGTTAGCCTTACGTGATATATTTAAATCGGTAATTCCTGGATACCATATGAATAAGCGTCACTGGAATACTGTATATCTTGACCAATCAGTTCCGAAAGGTGAAATCGAGCGTATGATTGATAATTCATACGCTTTAGTTGTGAAAGGTCTTAAAAAATCAGAAAGAGACAATCTAATTCTACAATATGGTAGAGAAAATATAGAACTATAGTACGATCAGATAATCTAGGATAATATCTTAGTCTTGAGTATAGGATCTTAAATAACTTGCAAATTTTGGCGTGTTATTTTTTGTCTTCCCTCTGTATTGATAAGTAATAGTACTGCCGATAGGAGGAGGATTTTTACGCTCGTTAAAACTAAAACCACTACCAATTTTAAATATTACGCCATCTTCATTGATGACTTCTATAGACCCTAAATGACCTAAGTATTTTCCTTTACCTTCTAGATGTCGAATGACGGTTGCTTCGGCGTCATAAAGGGGCTTCATTTTTTGTAAGTCGTTGCTCCGTTTAGCTTGGTATAAAGAATCTTTTCTGTGGAGCATTAAACCTTCACCACCTTTGGCGACAACTAACGCTAAATATCGGTCTAAGTCTTCTTTTGATTTTATATTGTTTTGTTTAACGACGGATAGATGAGCTAGGTTTGAATCTTTTACAATACGATTTAGGTTGATTAAACGGTCGTCAAAAATAGCCAAATCATAGGGTAAATCAAATACCATAAATTTAATTTTTTTCCATTCTTCATCAACGGGAACTTTACGTCTAGCTAATCCTGAAACTTCCTCAAAGGCGCCTCTTTTTATCCATAATTCGCCATCTAATGGGTGACGAGGAAAATCATCGGTAAACCAATCTGGCGCGTGAATGACATTACCATTTTTAGTTAGTAACTCGCTTCCATCCCAAAAGGCTCTTATTCCATCAAGCTTTTCGCTAACGAAAAAATTATCCAATTGAATGTTATTTTTGAAATACTTTGCGAGCAATAGAGGTGGTTGATTACTGCCTGAATTTAGAGCAAAAGAATTCGAAGCGACGATACATAGTGGTAGCATTGTTAATGATGCAGCGATGATATTTCTAACATTTTGACTTAGTTTAAACGTTTTATTCTTCATAAGAGTATCCCTTCTCTTGTTTAATATTTAATTTGAGCCAAGATTATCAGCACAGATTACGAATGAACATTATGAGGGGATCGTTAGCCAATAAATAGGGGAAAAAGACACTTCGTTTTGTCAGATATTGTCCATTTAATCAAAAGTCATCGAAAAATAAACACCAACTTGCTTATCGTTAACAACGGGAATGATTTTGACAGCTTCATATTTGTCTGTAAAATAAAAGCCACTTATTAAACCAACGATAGCGCCGGCAATGACATCTTTTTCAAAATGTTTATCGGCATAGACACGAGAATAGCTCACATAGGTTGATGCAATGTAGGCAGGTACAGCATATTCCCAACCATATCGGTCATGAATAAATGCGGCGCTAGTAAATGATGCAGAAGCATGGCCTGAAGGAAAAGAGTGACAGCATTTACCATTGGGTCTAGTTTTTTGAGTAGCATCTTTTAATTCATGCACAAAAACCTGGGAAACTATAACAGCGGTAAGAAATTGGTAAGTACCTTCGTTTCCTTCTTCGTAAAATATAGAGGCACCTAGACCTGCAGCCAAAATGGCATGCTGAATATCATTTCCAACATTTTCGGTTTTAGTTTTTTCTACACTCAATGCAAATGTAGAATTTAGTAGAATGATTAATGATAGTGTTCTAATCAAAAGATTAAAAATGGGTCTTTTTCGCATTATTAAATTGATCGTTATTATTATTAGGCTAAAGAGTATAGGATATAAGAGTGAAAAACAAAATCAAATTTGCAAATCGAGCGAAATATGAGAACAAAAGCATATAATGAATGGATGGAAAAAGGGACGTTTTTAAAAGTAGATAATCAGCAAATATTTGTTATCGATACTGGCTGTTCAGAAATCAACCCATTAAATAGTAAACCTGTTTTATGTATATTGCATGGATTTCCAACCTCATCATTCGATTATTGGAAGGTTATTGACAAACTCGCTGAACAATACAGAGTGGTTATTCACGACCACGTCGGTTTTGGTTTTTCGGATAAACCAGTTGATTACGCCTATTCCTTGATTGACCAAACTGACATTGCGCTATGTTTGTGGAAGCAACTTAATATTGAGTCAGCCATTATCCTCGCACATGATTATGGTGCGAGCATAGCCACCGAATTATTAGCCAGAGTTAACGTCGGTTTGTGTCCGATAAAAATTCAACAGCTAGTTTTGTGTAATGGTTCAATGCATATCGAGTTAGCCAAATTGCGTTTAATGCAGAAACTACTTAGAAACCGATTTATTGGAAAATTTATTGCCAAAATATCGAATCGAAAAATTCTAGGTAGGAATCTAAGAAACATTTATTTTGATCAATCAAAAATTTCACAGAATGAAATTGACACCATTTGGTCTATGATGATCTATAACAATGGCAGAGATGTACTAGCCAAAGTGAGTCGTTACACTTTTGAAAGGCAAAAGCTTTGGCATCGCTGGATTGGTGCATTAAAACAAATGGAATTACCCATTAAAATAGTCTGGCCAAAAAACGACCCCATAGCGGTCGCGGAAATGGCAAACGTTATCAAGAATGAAACAAAAAACTCGAAATTAATCTGGCTTGAAGACGTTGGACATTTTCCAATGTTGGAGAAGCCTGAATGTTGGGCAACGAGGTATTACTCGCAATTAATAACCCTATTTGAGTCAGTCATACGTTAAAATCTAGATTAATCGTTAAAGTCCAAATTAATAGTTAAAATCTAAGACAAAATGTTGATGCTTATCGTATATCGTTGATACTGGGCGTTGTAAAAAATAATACCTACGAGAGAGCGCTTCAAAGTTTGAGAAAAACGCTATACAGTCTCTTGTAGATTAAATATTGATATCAATTTAAGGGATAAATTATGCAATCTTTGCTAAAACTCACCGTATATTCGCTCTTTATTTTTGCGTTTTCTTCAAATCTTTTGTCAAAAGACGTGCCGACGGATCTTTCCGAATGGAAAGATTGGGTGAGCTATAAACAAGAATTCCAGCATTGTCCCTATTTAGCAGGACAAGACTCAACGAAAAAACAGAATCATTTGTGCGCATGGCCGTCTTCTCTAAAATTAGAAGTCAATGATAAGCAATTAAAATTTTCTCAAGACTGGTCGTTATTGGATGAAGGAAAAATACCGCTTCCGGGAAACATCAATCATTGGCCTCAGAGGGTTAAAGTAAATTACAAAGATGCGGTTGTTTTGAAAATCAATAACAAACCCTATATACAACTAAAAGAAGGTCAGTATCAATTTACAGGAATAATTCCTTGGGTAAAAAGACCTGAATCAATTCAAATTCCTAGTCAAGTTGCTCTGATTGATTTAAAGGTTGATCAGAAAAAGATTGAATTTATTAAAAGAAAAAGTAGCCAACTTTGGTTAGGCAGTGTTAAAAAAATCGAAAAAGAAGAAGTTGATTTTCTGAAAGTTTGGGTAAATCGTTTAATAAAAGACGGACATCCTATGACCATGACAATTGCATTAGACCTTGATATCGGCGGTAGAGCAAGAGAAGAAGTTTTAACTAAAATCAATTTGGATAAATATCAACTGATGTCTATCAGTTCTGCGTTGAACACTCAAATTGATAGCCAAGGTAATCTAAAAATCCAACTAAAACCTGGGAGTTTTGAGGTTAGATTAAGGTTTAAGATTCACGGGTTTCCGAATGAGATCGATTTTAGTGAATTCGGTCAGTATTGGCCTAAACAAGAAATATGGGTATATCAAAATAACGACAGACTTCGCTCTACACAAATAATGGATGCATCAGCGATTGATTCTGAACAAGGTTTTGTAAATAGTTGGAGTTCTCTCCCCCACTATGTTGTTAACCATCAAGAAATATTTAAAATAAAAGAAGGACATCGAGGGATTTCTCATTCATCAGATCGGTTAAATTTACAAAGACAAATGTGGCTAAGCTTTGATAATGAAACCTACTATTTTTTCGATACCATCAAGGGCAACAAGTCAAAAGACTGGCGTTTAAATACTTTACCAGAATACAAGCTAACTCAGTTAAAAAACCATAATAAAGAAAGACTAATCACTTACTCTAAAAATAGTGAAGATGTGCAAGTGACTGGTGTTGAAGTGCGCACACATACTATTGATGTGTTTGCGGGCGGTGAAGTTGCTTCTAATAAAATGAATCATGCATCGGGTTGGGATATTAATTTTACAACGACCAAAATCAATTTAAGTATTCCTCCAGGGAGAAAATTAATTGCTATTAGTGGTGCTGATTCATCCTACGGTGATTGGTTAGGTAAATGGAATTTAATCGATCTATTTTTCGTTTTGATTATTACAGCAATGGCATTTAAGTTCTTTGGTTTGTTAGCCAGTTTATTTGCGTTGATAACATTAGTTTTAGGCTATCATGAATCAAACATGCCAACTTTTTTGTGGTTGAATTTAATTGCAGCAATAAGTGTCGTTGATAAAGTAACGAAACCCAATTGGTTAAAAGCGTTCAATATTTATCGATGGATTTCTGTTGGACTATTGTTATTAAATTTATTGCCTTTTATTGCTCAGCAAATTCGTTTCACCTTGCATCCTCAGTTAGAAATGTCTCATTCTATTTCTAACTATTATAATTCAGGTAATACAAGTTTTTTTGCTCCTAAACCCGTTCCTAATATCGCGATGGAAGAGTCTGATATAAGGCAGCGAAAAATGGCAAAGTCTGTAGTTTCGAAGCTGAAGTTGAATGATAGCTATTCCGAAAAAGTAATAATTACTGGTTCAAGACTTCAACGTTCGGATCTAGACAACAGTTACGAGCAAGGGGCTATTATCCAAGCTGGCAAAGGGAAGCCAAATTGGCGTTGGAAGCAAGCGGGGTATGGTTGGAATGGCCCAGTAGAAGGAGATGAGCAGGTAGGTTTACATATATTGACTACCAACTGGGTTCGTTTGTTAAGAGTGATGCTGATAGTGTTCTCTCTTTTATGGTTACTAACTATTTTAAATAAGGGATTTAATATTAAAAATAAAATGAAAAAAATGTTAGAAGAACCTAAAAATAAAACTATAGCTAACACGGCAAGTATTGGAATGGCTATTTTTCTAGGCATTTCATCTTTGTCCGTTAGTGAAAAACTTTCAGCCAAAGACTATCCAAGTGAAGCTTTACTAACTGAATTACATAATCGACTTTATCCTAAACCTTTATGCGCACCTAATTGTGTTTCGGTTGCAAATGCAAAAATATCGGTAGATGGACAAGCTGTTGCGGTGGAATTAGAGTATCAAAGTGGCGCTGATCTCGCTTCGCTGTTGCCGGAATCGGATGATTGGAATATTGAGGCTATATCGGTTAATGGAAAGGCTACAAAAGCATTGTGGAAGAATAAGTCGGGGCAATGGTTATCTTTAAAGTCAGGATTATCTAAAGTGAAAATTATCGCTCGTTTAAAAGTAAAATCTGATCTAATGATCCGATTTCCTGAAAAACCTTTAAAGCTGACTCACAAAATAAAAGGCTGGGAATTATCAGGAGTGAGCAATCGAAAAATATCGGGGAGTTCTGTTCAGTTAACTCGATTAGCACCTACTGTCAAAGTAAACAGTAACAACATTAGTACGGAAGCAAAGCGATTAGCAAACCAGCCATATGAACAATCAATCGCTGACTTATTTTTATTAACTAGGCGATTTCATTTCGGTAGTCAGTGGAGTTTAACCACGGAAGTAACAAGACAAGCGCCTCAAAAAGGCGCGTTAACTACTAAAATTCCGTTGTTATCCTTTGAGCATCCACTGCAAAATACCGATAAAATAAAAAATGGATTAATGCATATCGTTTTACCGAATAATACTTATTCCTCTAGCTGGGAATCTATTATTAAAAGTGATTCTAAAAACGATGAGTCATCAGAAACCTTTGAGTTAACCGCATTAAATGATCCATCAATTTCTGAATCGTGGGAGATTTTAGTTTTTCCCAACTGGAATATTGAAATTAGCGGTATTCCTGCTGTTTTTCCTAACTCTTACTCGCCGGATGATTATTGGATTTATCAATACTATCCTAGAGCAGGTGAAAAGCTAACATTCAAATTGACTAAACCGCCGGCTGTTTTGGGTGAATCGATTGCGATCACAAAAATTTCTCAATCGCATGAGATTAGTAAACGTAAAACGACCACAAAACTACAAATTGATTATCAAGCCACAAGAGCAGAGCCTTTAATCATTGATATTGGTGAGCACCAAATCAAAAGCGTTAAACAAGATCAATCAAAAATAAACCTGACCAAGGTGGATGGTAAAATTACTATTGGCCTTAAACCGGGAAAACATCAAGTCGAAATAATAATAGAAGCCCCAATTACTGTTGATTTTAAGCGAGTGATTAAATCAATTAAATTAGAGCGAGACTTCAGCAATTTAACCAGCCAAGTCAATCTGCCGGATAGCCGCTGGTTACTTTCAGCCAGTGGTGCTGGTTACGGTCCCGCAATCCTTTATTGGGGAGAGTTAATTTTCTTTTTATTATTAGCGATTGGATTAAGTCGTTTGAGCTTTTCACCTTTAAACTATTGGCAGTGGTTAATTTTAGGTTTAGGCATGAGTACATTCTCATGGCCTGCATTAGCCTTAGTGGCAATTTGGTTATTAGCAAGCCAGTGGAAAAGAGAAAATAAAAATTCTATTACTAAATACGCTGTTTTAGGCAACTGGCTAACAGTGATTTCTACAGTGTTTGCGGTGTTAGCGCTTGTAGGTGCAGTACCTTTTGGACTACTACAGTCGCCAGATATGGGGGTGGCAGGTAATGGATCTTATGGTAATTCGCTGATTTGGTTTTTAGACCAAGGGAACGATAGTTTAGGGAACATCGTTCTTTATACTTTGCCTTTATGGATCTATAAAGTATTAATGCTTTTATGGGCAACTTGGTTAAGTTTTTCTCTAATTAAATGGTTGAGTTGGATATTAAAAGATTTAACCGATGCGAAGTTTAAAAAAGAAAAAGAAGTGAAATAGATATTTTGTAGGGTGGGTACGTTGTTTGTGCCCACCATTTTTGAAGTTCTTGATACTAACCGGTTCGGTCTTACCCGCCCATCATTTTTTTCAAAATACCGGCAGCTTCAATTTCTTTAGCGTTAAGAGCTTCATTCGTTTTACACCGAGGGTCGGTTTTTTGAATGACTGAAATCATATCCGGTGTTAGAGGAATTGGATCGCAACCATGGCCGGTTTCGCAAATAAGATCCCATTTAGGTTCAGCTTTGATGTGACAAGCAAAGCAGTTTCCGCCAAAACGATTAACCACGTCGGCAAAACCACGCTTATCAATCTTGCTACCTTCTTTTGAAACCGTCAGTTCAAAAAATTCCCAGTCCTTAGTGGCAATATTAAAACCTTTTTTGCGTTTTACCATGACTTCAGTAGGTACTAATTGAACTACCGAGCCTACAGGATATTCGCCACCATCTTTTGATTTAGCAACGGCAATCGTTGCATTATGATTACCTAATAGATTGCTTACATATAAAGTTCGTACTCGGTTCATGTCTCTTATACAGCTAAAGCTGGAATCCGTAATTACTAATTCTTCTGTTTTATTATGGGCTGAGATATTTATGGATAACATTAGATTGACAAGTAGAAATAGGGTGGCTAGATTCTTCATCGGTTGCTCCGTTTACAAGTTTATTAATTATTTTGCGAATTATACTATACAGGTTAATTTGACTTATTTTCCTCATTTATACTATCTTAGATACTAGTAATAACGTTAAAAACTGGTAATTTCTACTTTTAGCTGAGAATACTTCATGAAAAACCTTTTATTTTTATCTTTAATCATACTTTTATCAAGTTGTGCCTCAGCGCCTATTGATGGTGCAAAATGGGCAGCCTTTGATGGCAGGCATCAAGAAGCAATAGACATATTCGAAAAAGAAACTAATAATAATATTGAAAATTGGAAAAAAATTGGTCAAGAAGGAGGGATACCAGGATCAGCCTACTTTTATATTTGGATGCCTGGTATTTGTGATTCCTATTTTTCATTGCGTCAATTTAGTAAAGCCCAAGAGTGTAACGAAAGTGTTAAAAGTAAAACTTTCACAGTAATTGAGGACGATCCAATGGGGGATACATGGCACTCCTCATCTGCAAGATCTTATAGAGCTCGTTACTATTATCTGAAATCTGCCATTGAATTGGAATTCGGGAATTTTAGAGATAGTTATGAGCATGGAGAAAAAGCAATCACATTCAATCGTAGAGATCTTGATGAGCCTGAATCTCAGCTGATTGGTATGAAAGAATCTGCAAAATTAATGGCAAATACAGCAATTGCGGCTGGCCAACTAGGAAAGAAAAAAAGAGCTTTAGAGTTAATTGAGTTAATAGAAGAATTAGAAGTCAAGTTTGGTGATGTTGAAACTAATAGGGATATTTTATATAAAAATGCAGCGCGAGCTCGTGCGTACCTTGCATTGGGAGCGTATGACAAAGCTAAAAAAGCGCTATTTTTTAAAAGCTCGGCTGCCACGGTTATTGCACGAGCATCTGTTGCATTTATGACTTTAGGATTCTCTGAATTGACGTTTATAGGAAAGATGGGAGACTCTGATTTTAATGTTAACAACTATTTTATGCTGGCAAAAATTTGTTTTGAACAAGGCGATTATGACTGTGCAAAACCTTATTATGATTCTTTGATCAATAATAACTTTGACACAGAACTAGGATATCTTCCTGAGGAGATAAAAAAAGATATTGAACTAAAAGCTGAACTGAGCAATCGACCCGCTTTACATTATATCGTTTTGTATGATCGCGGTGTGATCGCAAAATATAATGGAAATCAAGAGTTAGCATTAAAGTACTTTAAGCAAGCCATTAATATTATTGAGTTACAACGTGCGTCAATTAATACAGAAGCATCCAAAATTGGTTTTGTTGGTAATAAGGAAGATTTGTATCGTGATATTGTTGCACTTCTTATTGAAACAAAACAGTTTGAAGAAGCTTTTTTGTATGCTGAAAGAGCGAAGGCACGAGCGCTTGTTGATATGTTGGCATCAAAACAAAGTCTGGGTAAACTAAAAGTTAACCAAAACACGTCTCAATTAATTTCTAGCATTACTTCTGTGGAAAAACAGTTTATCGATTTAAATATTAAAACCTCCGATAAACAGAGAAGCGTTGATCGCGCTTTATTAAGAAAAAAACAAAAATCCTTAAGAAGCCAACAACCTGAATTAGCATCGTTGATGACAGTTTCCGAACCTAAACTTAGCGAGCTGCAAGCTTTATTACCTGAAAATGATACGCTTTTGGAGTATTACGGAGATGAAGAACAATTATTCGTATTTGTATTATCTAGAACTAGTGTGGGAGCGATAAAGCTTAAAGCGACGAAATTAACGGCCGATATCTCGGAATTTAGATCCGCAATCAGTGATCCAAGCGATGGTACTTATGTACATTTAGCCTCAAATTTGTATAAAAGATTAATCTCCCCAATTGTTTCTAATATTACAACTGAGAATATAACTATCGTTCCACATGGCTCTTTACATTATCTACCATTTAATGCGCTGATGAGTAACAACCAATATTTTATTGATCAATTTAATTTACGTATATTACCTAGCGCGTCGGTAATGAAATTTATAAATAAAAAAGTTTCTGCAACAAATGATTTGTTTGTAATGGGCAATCCAGATGTTGGAGATCCTAAATTTGATCTGCCGGGCGCTCAACAAGAGGCACAAATTGTCGTAAAAGGGGTAAAAAACTCAACCCTACTACTTCGCAAACAAGCCACTGAGACAGCTGTTAAAAATAATGCGGGTCAATATAAACGACTTCATTTTGCAACGCATGGAATTTTTGATGAATTCTCACCGCTTGCTTCAGGTTTACTTTTGGCTTCAGACGAAAGTAATGATGGCATACTGACTGTTGGAGAATTGTATGATCTTGAACTGAATGCCGAACTAGTAACTTTATCAGCCTGTGAGACGGCACTAGGTAGTGTGGCGAATGGTGATGATGTGGTTGGATTTACTCGAGGATTTTTGTATGCTGGTACAAATAGTATTGTTTCTAGTCTTTGGAAAGTTGATGATGCTGCGACCAGTCAGTTAATGCAGCTGTTTTATAAAAACATGAAAAACACCACTAAACGTTCTTCTTTAAGGAGCGCTCAGTTAACAATAAAAAAGAATTATAAACATCCTTACTATTGGGCCGCATTCCAATTAACCGGTTCAGAAAGATAAATTATTACAATAAGATAGGGATTTGGAAATTTTATGATCAAGTACACAATAGGATTAATGCTCGCTGTTTTTACAACTAACGCGTTAGCAATACAGTATGAAGGTACGGGCTATGGTGAGACTCGTGAACATTCTCGCAAAAATGCATTATCGTCACTTTCTGAATCATTACTTGTCGAATTAAAGAGTGAGTTTCGATCTGAACAGCATGAAAGTGGATTTAGTTCTTCACAACATATCGTTAGCACTGTAAGTGAATTACCACTACTAGGTGTTAAATTTAAGGATTCATATATTGGAAAAGAGTACTCAAGTATTGCTTTGTTGGATTCAATTCGCTCCTTATCACTCTATAGAGCAAGGCTTAAAACTTTACAGGAACGAGTACAAAAATTAAATAATCCACAGACACATTTGAAGAGAATGGCTCGCTACCAAAATTTATTAGAACTGTTGTCAATGAATGCAGATTTTTTGAAATATACGACGGTTGCGCAATTACTTGGTGGAAAAAAATTACCAATATCGAGCGTCGAACTATCTAGTCTTCGAACAGAACTGTTTGCGATTGAGTCTCTAGCACCCAGTCTAGATATTGTGGCTGAAATTATCACTAGAGATCTGCCGATAAAAAGTTATTATGTTTCTCCAGCTTTACCTGTGAATTCAAATCAGGCAACTCAGTTGAGCCGATTACTTAGAGATAAAATTAAATCTAGAATTAAAACTCAAGAGAATCGAGCGAAAGCAAAATATGTTTTAGAGGGGCATTATGAAATAACATCAGAAGGAATTCACTTAATATATAGTGCCATAGATGAAAATGGAAAAACTCTAGCGACTAGAGTGGCAAAAATTTCTGAATCAGCCTACTCAAAAATTGAATATAAACCGGCATCCCTTAATTTTCAGGCGTTACTTCATGAAGGTTATATCGTGGACAGTAAGTTCCATGCCGAATTAAATACTAGCTTAGGTAAAAAAAATCTTCTGTTTACTCAAGGACAAACAATAGAGTTATTTACTAAATTAAATAGGGCTGGATATTTTTATATTGTTGCGCACAATTCAACTAATAATATTTCTTACTTACTAGAATTAAATGAAGCGGAAGGAAAAAGAGCTTTTGTCACATTTATAAATGCAGATGATATCAATCATTGGTTAAGTTTAGGTGAATTTGATGTTAGCCCGCCGTATGGTACTGAGAGTTTGCAATTAATCGCTAGTAATAAAGATCTGATTGATAATTTACCTAGTATCCAGTTTGATAGGGCGAGTGGTTTATACATAATTCAATCAACATCAATGATTGATGCAGTAAAGAAGACACGAGCGCTTAAACCAAGAAAGAAAAAACTAATCCAATCAACGGAAGCTACACTCACCTACACTACGTTACAATAAAGAAATATACCGTTGAAGGTAAATATTGATTAATCGATTGATTCAAGTCAATTTAGAAATCACTATTTTTGTTAGTCTACAATGGTAAGTTAAATTAATATTGAAGATGGAATAAAATGCAAAGTTTACCTCATATATATAAAGCTACAGCAAAAGCAGAAACTACTAGTCACTTAGATTTGAGTGTAGAGAACCTGCCCTCACTTGAAGTCGCCCCACCAATTGGGTTTAACGGCCCTGGTGACAAGTGGTCACCAGAAGACCTTCTAATGGCTTCTGTTGCCTCTTGCACTATCTTGTCATTCAAAGCGATTGCACGAGCTTCAAAGTTAGATTGGCTTACGTTAACGTGCGTTTCTGAAGGAATACTTGATCGTGTTGAGCGAACAACTCAATTTACTCAAATTACTACTAAAGCGGTATTGACTATCCCCGTTGGCGGTAATAAAGAGAAAGCCGTTAAATTATTACACAAAGCAGAAGAGACTTGCTTGATCAGTAATTCTTTAACCGCTAAGTCTGATATTGAGTGTGAAGTTTTATTCGGTTAACTGATTCTATTGCTCGGTTTTAGCAGATAGTCGAGCAATACTAATTTCTACCCGTTTGATTTCTCTCATTACCGAATTTCTATTCATTTCCATAAAAATCCAATTTTTGGCAAATCCCTGCATAACGAGTAAAACAACAAAGCATACTCCCCAAAATAAAGGTGTTTCTAGGTCAATTAATAGATAAAACCGGTAGCCTGTCCATGCTATCAATAAACCTATGACCAGCATGGCAATATTGATTACAATCACCCATCGTCGCATACCTCCTTGGTATGTAACTGCTATTCGATCAAATAATCCACCTTCATCTTCCATAATTTGATCAATATCTAATGTTTCATTTTCTAGTTCTCGTTTGATTTCTTCGTCAATATTCATATTATTTCTCCAGGTTTTGGTACTTTCGTTTGAGCATTTTACGCGCTCGATTTAATCGGGACTTGATGGTGCCTTTCGCTATATCCAAAACAATTGAAATTTCAGATATTTTTAGTTCTTGCAAATAAAAGAGATGGATAATTTGTTTTTCTATTGCTGGCAAACTGTTAATAGCCATAGAAAGTGTTTCGTCATTTTGAGATTGGTTTTCCACATAAAGTGATGTTTCACCATAATGATCTGTTTCCAGACCTTCTGCATTAACGTCATCATCAATTGAAACATGATCTTTATTTATCTTCCTTTGGTAGTCAATTATTTTCCATCTTAGTAATTGATAGAGCCAACTTCTAAATGCTCTCGGATCATTCAACTGCCGGATATTTTTTGATACTTTTATCCAAGTATCCTGAACAGCGTCATTGGCGAGTTCTCTGTTATCACTAAATTTGAATGCAAAACCAACAAGAGGCTGATGGTAATGTTTATAAAGCAAGCCAAATGCCTTTTTACTACCCTGTTGGGCGGTAAGTACTAACAGGTCAATTTCGGCTTGATTCATTGTTATGCCTCTTATGGATTTAATAAAAAGACGGATGGTAGATACGAAAGGTTCATTTTTTCGAAATTAACTTAGCGATTAGCATCGACGAAAGCGGTAGAAACTCTAATTTATAGCTATAATCTTTTATAGATTGTAACTTATCTGATCGTTTTCCTTCTAATTGATCATAAGATTTGATCAAAATTCATTATTTAATTTGTATAGGTTTCTAATTGAAAAATAACATTTATTTACTACTTTCTCTAATCATAATAGCCAGTTTACTTATTTTTGGAATATCGAATCAACAAGCTGCAGGCTATAAACCTATGCCAGTAGTAGAGTTGGACAAAGAGATGTCTGCCTCAAAACACTTAGATTCAGTGGTATTAGGCGCGGGCTGTTTTTGGGGAGCCGAGAAGCGATATGCTGCGATTCCGGGCGTGGTTGATGCTGTTTCTGGGTATGCAGGCGGTAATGGCATTAGACCTGAATATAGAGAAATTATAAAACGAAGTAATAGGCGTAATCCCAAAAATCATGCGGAAGTAGTTAAGGTTACGTTTAATACATCTGTGACGTCTGTAGAGACAATCTTAAAAAACTATTTTGAAGGTCACGATCCGACTCAACTAAATCGTCAAGGTAATGATATAGGAACGCAGTATCGGTCGATTATTTTTACCAATAGTGCAAATCAAAAAATATCCGCACATGAAATCTTAAACCAATATCAAAAGCGATTATCGACAAGAAACTATGGAAAAATTACAACATTGGTACAACCGCTAACCGAATTTTTTCCTGCAGAAAATTACCATCAAGACTACTTGGCTAAAAACCCAAATGGCTATTGCCCTGACCATTCTACAGGTGTGAAATTTGATCCATCAAAATCTATTGCGCTAGTTGATAATTCTAAATTTTTAACAGGTAAACATATTTTGGTAATTGAGTCGGAAAACTATTGCCCCTACTGTGAAAAATTTAAAAAAGATGTGGTTGCCAATTATTCTGGAAAAACTCCGATCAGTTATAGGCTGGCACCGCAATTACAAAATTTGAAAATAAAAACACCTACTTGGGCGACACCAACAATATTATTTTTAAAAAATGGTAAAGAAGTTTATGGAAAGCAAGGCTATATGTCAGCGGAAATGTTTTATAAGGTATTGAATAAATTTGAAGAAAGTTAAATTAAACGATATCGATAGAGATTTAATGACATTTTTTCAGTTTAGATATTATTTCACCAATCACTTTCCGATTAAAAATTATCGATATATGGGACAAAGAAAAGAATTTTTTATTTTCAGCCACACGCCAATATGAATTAGAACTTGGAATGATAGAGAGATCTAATGGTGTCCAATAAGAAAACAATTTAACATCTTTTAAGTTAGTCTCGCTAGCTTGCAATTGTTTCAAAAAATGACTATTCGGTCGCAACTGCTTTATCGCCTTTGATGGATAAGGCAAATACGCCCAATAACTGCCTTTGTGTGGGGCAGATATAGAAAAAAAATTATCAACTCGACTTGCCCCACCTAATTCTTGAAGATAATATCTTGCTACAACTCCACCCATACTAAATCCGATCAGTGATATTTTTTCGGATGGTCCAAATCGTTCATCGATCTG
>JQIA01000167.1_pt1 | contig 30311 bp, 26 predicted proteins | sample 811431 | NCBI WGS metagenome assembly JQIA01 (sample SAMN02998118, study PRJNA258478) | marine sediment metagenome | biome: marine; feature: seafloor; material: sediment; isolation source: oil-polluted sediment collected from 3 locations (0.5 km, 0.7 km and 0.9 km)... | place: USA: Gulf of Mexico ...
GGATGATAGAATTGACGCATTCTTTTATACTGTTGGCCATCCAAGTGGAACATTTAAAGAAGCTACGTCAGGTAGAAGAGAAACTAAATTCATCGCGATTCCTAATGTTGATAAATTGACGACACAATTCCCATATTATGCAAAATCATTTATCCCAAATGGTCTTTATCCAGGAGCAAAGAATACAGAAGATACTCAGACTTTTGGCGTTAAGGCGACTTTTGTAACATCAGCTAAAGTGTCAGATGATATTGTTTATGCTGTAACAAAAGAAGTCTTTGAAAATTTTGAAGATTTTAAAAAACTCCACCCTGCTTATCAGGTGTTGACAAAGAAAGGAATGCTTGAAGGCCTTTCAGCTCCTATCCATCCAGGTGCTATGAAATATTATAAAGAAGCCGGGTTGAAATAATCGGGTTTAGTTAGGCATTTTCCGGAAGTAGAAAAGGCTGCCGCTGATTTCTGCTTCCGGTTTTGTTTTTTTAATAAAATATGAGAAATGATTTAATATATGGATATTGAAAATAAAAATATGGACAGTGGAGAACGTGAAGCTCTAAAACTTGCTGAAGAAGAAGCGGGTATTAAGAGAAAACCTAAAGGTTTTGCTGCTTATATTATTCCGACAATTGCAATATGCTGGAGTCTTTTTCAATTGTCCATCGCAAAATGGGTGACTTTAAATTCAACCTATACGAGGGCAATTCACCTTGGTTTTGCTTTTCTGATTGTTTTTTTGAATTATCCGGCTTTCAAGAAATCGCATTTCGGTTTGAAATTTTTGTCGGAAACAAAAAAAATTCCGATTATCGATTATCTGCTTGCGGTTGTAGCGTCTTTGTCTGCTCTTTATCTTTTCTTAAACTATGAATCGATAATCGTCCGATATGGTGCGCCAGTTATGCTTGATATTGTTGTTGGCCTGACTCTGGTAGTTTTACTTCTTGAAGCTGCAAGAAGAGTTATTGGACCGGCACTGCCGATAATTGCAATTTTATTCTGTACGTATGCATTCTTAAGTTCGCAATGGTTTATCCCGGACGTTCTTCAGGCAAAAAGTGTTTCGTTGAATAAATTTATTGGACAGATGACGATGTCAACTGAAGGTATTTATGGCGTTCCACTTGATGTCTCAGCAAAAATTGTTTTCCTTTTCGTTCTTTTCGGCTCCATGCTCGATAAAGCTGGTGGCGGAAAATATTTTATCAGACTTTCGATGAGCCTTTTAGGCGGATTTAAAGGTGGTCCTGCAAAAGCAGCGATTTTGGGTAGCGGATTGACCGGAATGGTGTCAGGGTCAAGTATTGCCAATATAGTTACAACCGGAACGTTTACAATTCCGATGATGAAAAAAGTCGGATATCCTGCAACAAAAGCTGCGGCTGTTGAAGTCGCTGCAAGTACAGACGGGCAACTGGCCCCGCCTATCATGGGAGCAGCCGCTTTCATTATAGCCGAGTATGTAAATGTCCCTTATCTTGAAGTTGTCAAGGCTGCGGCAATCCCAGCGTTTGCCTCCTATGCGGCTCTGTTTTATATATCTCATATTGAAGCCTCGAAACTCGGTTTAAGAGGGCTTACCAGACGGGAACTCCCACCAATCTGGGCAACATTTATCAGTGGATTGCACTACATTGTACCGCTTCTGTTTCTTTTATATGAGCTTGTTATTATGCGGCATTCTCCTGAGCTGGCTGCTTTTAATGCCATTATGATTATTGGTATTATCATGCTTATACAACGGCCGTTTATTGCCTACAGAAGAGGCGAACCGATGTTTCCTGCCGTTAAAAAAGGCTGCATCGATTTACTTGATGCCCTTGCCGGAGGCGGAAGAAATATGGTTTCAGTTGCCATAGCAACGGCTGCTGCAGGTATTATTGTCGGTATTGTCGCATTGGGACTTGGAAGCCGAATTACAGAAGTTGTCGAAATTATCTCCATGGGTAATATCTATCTGATGTTGATTATTACAGCACTGGCGAGTCTTTTGATTGGAATGGGCCTACCGACAACAGCGACCTATATTGTTATGGCATCACTAACAGCTCCAGTTATCGTTGCTGTAGGTGGTGCGCAGGATTTTATCGTGCCACTGATGTCCGCACACCTTTTCTGTTTTTACTTTGGTATTCTGGCCGATGATACACCACCGGTTGGACTTGCTGCTTATGCTGCGGCTGCGATAGCTAAATCACCGCCTATTGCTACAGGGATTCAGGCGTTTATGTATGATATTCGAACAGCCATTCTGCCGTTCATGTTTATCTTTAATGCAGACCTGATCCTTCATAATGTTTTCAGCTGGTCACAGGGAATTCTTATTTTTCTGATGGCATGTATGGGTAATTTTGCTTTTGCCTCAGCAACTCAGGGCTGGCTGATTACGAAAAACAAAATTTGGGAAATTCCATTATTCCTGATGGTGACGTTTATATTAATGCGCCCTGATCAAATTGCAGCATGGTTAAATATAGATCATAGCCAACGATACTGGACCTATCCAATTGGGTTGATCATTTTTATGCTACTTTATCTATCCCAGAAAATGAGACAAAGACAGGAAAGTGTCTAATAGACGTTTAGGTATACAATGAGGGATGAATGAACATCAGTAAAAAATACTGCTGCACATAGTTTTATTTACAGCTTTATTGATGAGCGTATCGACGGCTATAGAAACAAACAATGACTCAAATTTAACAAAAATTAGTGATTGGAATGGGTGCTTTTTTTCTTTCGCTTTGGATATTCCGAAATACAATTATCTGCATTAGCTTTACAAAAAACAACAACAGGGCACACTGAACAATCAGGTGATTTGGGCTTACAAACCAAAGCACCTAGCTCCATCTTGCTTGATTAAATGAAGACGGGCCATTTATTTCAAGTAGTGCCTGTGCACTTGTCTCAAAAGTGTTGTGAACGCTTGAATCATTTACCGGTGTGTCAATTCTGGAGTCATGCTAAAAATCATCAGTCTATTATTAAAAAAAACGATACCCTATAATACCTTTTTCAGCCTTTTTATTGGTATTAGATAATCTTAAACACCCAAAGATATTTTCACAGATACTATGATATACCTGATTATTCAGTCAAGGGGTTTAATTCTTTATACAGTTGATGAATTTAATAGATGCGGGGTTAATGTGAGTTGCTTTTCATTATTAAAATAAATCTATGAAAATCAACTCAAAGCACATTTTATTCGTATAAAAGGAGTGATCCATTTTGGTAGAATAAGTTCCTTTTTTCCGGATTTAATCATTTTAGCAATTTCATTTGCGACAGCGGTGGATTTTAAAATCATAAAGGCTGGTGATTTTCTTTCACTCTGTTTTTTCTTTTGAAAGGGTGTGTCAATTGATGCCGGCATTAACAACCCGACTTTAATATTATGCTTTTTAAATTCCTGGCGAAGCCCTTTGGTGAAACCAGCAAGTGCAAATTTTGTTGCTGCATAAATACTGACATCTGCAAATGAAATGAGGCTAAACAATGAGGCTACATTTAAGATGTAGCCTTCAGACCTGTTTTTCATCAAAGGTAAAACAGCTTTAACACAATAAAATGCACCGAAAACATTTACCTCAAAATGTTTTCGCATCTCCTCGTTCGACATTTCTTCAGATGTTACATATTTCCCAATACCAGCATTGTTAATCAGAACATCTACATGTTCATACTGCTCCCGTATTTTTTTTACCATATTCGAAACATCATCTTCAGAAGAAATATCACACTCGATTATCAAAGGAGATTTTTGAGTGATTGCTTTTATTTTTGATTGGACCTTTGCAAGGCGCTCACGTGATCTTGCAACAAGAATAGTCTCCGCACCAAGTTTACTCAAATGTATTGCCGTCTCTTCGCCTAAACCACTCGATGCGCCGGTAATCACAACTGATTTTCTTTTGATGTCCATTACTTTCCTTGCAATAATTATTTTAGGTATTCGACGGGGTCAGAAGTTCTCGTATAACCTAAAACCATAAAGCCATCTTTAGTTTCACGGCCGGGAACAGGAATTTTTACTAAGGCGTTACGTACGAGATCACGCATCTTTTTATTCGATACTTGAATTTCAATATACTCTATTGTTCTGTAACCACCTGCTCTGAAGTGATAATACCATTCCCCATCCCATTCCGATAAATAATCATCTTTGATCTCTTTTGATCGCCATTGGGGCTGGTTATCTCCCAAGTGGTACATTGCCATGCGTAATTCATTCCAGTTGGCATCGTCCATGTGTGAATACAATTTTTCTTTATTTACTACCATAATGTTGCAAAACCTTTTTTTAAATTTTTAATATCATTTACAAGTTTTTCTATTCGGTTACAATTATCGATCAATTGGTCATCTTTGTTATCTCTGAATAGTATTATAGAAATAATACCCTAATAGAACGCTGAGAATAAAAGACAAAAAAGGAAGTTGTGAAGATACCTATTGAAATGGCTGTTATTGCACAAGCAAAGTCCTCTCTAATTTTTATCGAGAATCAACTAAGTAGAGAATGTATAAATTATAACTCTCCTATTAAATAACATTTTTATAATATTAACAAGCTAAGAATTTTTTTTTGACATCAAACCTGAAGATTTCTTTGTTCTTGCAATAAAAATATAGATTTAAATTTTACGGATGAACTTTCAGAAGTCGCTGAGAGCAAGGCATCTCAATGTGAAGTAGTAGCGGAGCTACATCGAACATTGAGTAACGCAGCTATCGGCGAGTTCTGCAAGTTAAGCACTTCGGACTGCTTTTACGTGGTAATACCCCGTAAGGTCGTTATATGATGTGTACCCCAACTCAAGACTGATATACCAGGCTGTGATATAACTACACCTGTCACAACTCCAAAACCACTTTTGTGAGGTGTCAAAAATACTTTCGACACAATACCCTTCACCAACAGGCGTTTCATTCACAAGAGTTAAGAGCTCGTTTACTGTTGGTAAACGCCAGTTATCAAAGCCTTCGTATTTTTCACGGTTTAATTTTTCTATGTACTTTTTCGCTTCAGGGTGAGTTGTTGGAAAGCGGGTGCCGGAAATCTGCCAATAGAGACCAGTTTTAAGGTCATGGACAATATCATTTGAAACTTTGTTAAATTGGTTTTGGGTATAATGCTTTGGCTTCATTAAATCATCAGTTCTGAAAATATTGCAGGCATATTTTTTTCTAACCTTGACTGGTATTGACCGGACCGTTTTTCGTGTCGGTCTGTACTGGTTGTTTTCGGACCCTCGGAGTGGGGCTGAGCAGATTTGTACTTTTTTATCATCCCATGCCTTGCTGAGTTCATCGAGACCTAGCTGCATTTGATTTGCATCAACATATCTTTTATACGGTTGCGGGTTTGTCGCCTTGTTAATGAAATCGTCCCAGTCATCGCCAAGATCGTTGTTGTAATTGCTGATTTTTTTATCATCTTCTATAGGTAGACGGCCAGTTACCATCCGGTAAAGCATAATGCCTACAGAGTATAGATCACAGCTGAAGTCGACGTTGTCAGGGTCTGTTTCAAGCTCCGGCGGAGCGTAATAGGGTGAGCCAAGTTTAAGACTTTTATGTCCTTTAAACCTCTCCCCTCTAAGCTTTGATAATCCAAAATCACATATTCTGACATTGTCCTCATCTGTCACGAGAATATTGTACGGTTTGATATCACGGTGTATAATTGATGCAAAATGAAGTCGTGAGAGGCCCGATAAAATCTGACGTGTATAATAAATGGCCTTGTCTATACTGATTGCCCTGGATCTTTTCTCTGTTTCATAGGACTCTCCTGTCATGATTCCTAAATTATTGCAGTAGTAATTCATGATATAGTAGAGATGGCCGTTAAATTTATCAAAGTCAAGAATTTCAACAATATGGGGGTGTCTGATTCCGGCCATTTTTATGGCTTCTGCGGTAAACATTTCATCGATTGACTCTTTTCCTATCAGTGAAGTGAGAAAAGGATTTGGAGACAAAAGTTTAAGTGCCCCGATTTTACCTGTGACTGGATATTCAATTTTATATATTTTCCCCATGCCGCCATGACCGAGGAAACCGCAGACTTTGAATTTACCGATTTTTTTCATCGCTTATCCACAGGGTAAAGTTTACGGGCGTATTCTTCGGGGAGCCCCGCCGCAATTATTTTTTGTGCGGCACTTTTATAGTCATATTGGACATATCGCAGATCAAGTGTCATGGTTTCTGTGTTAAACAGAATGTATTTTGCCTGATGATCCTCATCTCTTGGTTGTCCAACACTGCCTGCGTTTATAATGTATTTTTTGTTTATATCAAGAGTTGTTATACCTTTCTTCAATTCTTTTCTGACAAGCGTTTTACCATCGTATTCTATCAGTCCGAGATCATGAGTATGACCTGTAAAACAGATATTCTCATTCATTTTAGTGATCTTATCAGCAAGTCTTCGGTCGGAGACCTGAAATAAATAAAGTGCTACTGAGGCGGGTGGTGTCCCATGGACAAATCGCATGTTTTGAATAACGAGATTTTTTTTGAATGTTCCTATGTCATTTTTTGACTTTTCCGACAGGGAATCAATTGCATGGAGTACAGCAGTTTTTGAATTCGGATTAAACCATTTAATGAAATCCGGATTGACTATAGCGAGCTCATGATTACCGAGAATAGATTCAATTCTGTTCTTACCAAGCAGCCCCATGACGGCTTCTGAATCAGCACCATAGCCGATGTTGTCTCCCAACGAAATAATATGATCCACATTCTCCTTGTGGATTTCCTTCATAACAGAATTAAATGCTTCGAGATTTCCGTGTATGTCTGCAAAAACGGCTATATTCATAGGTTCTTCTTTATTGATGAGTTTACCACGCTTATTCCCTATCCATTTATCATATTTCGACTGGATGCTCTACTGAATAATTGGCGAAAAAGAGTGACCGTGGTTCATCCTTTTTTAACTCTGGCAGACCACCTGATGTATTTGTGCGGGAGGTTAAAAATGAATATTTTGGCTGTATATACCGTAAAATGGTTCTTGTAATAAAGAATAGGGTTGAAAAATATTAAATTTCGTGTATGATATTTATATACAAAATATATTCCCCAAGGCAAAGCGGGAATTTGTTTTTTATCTCGGTTTAGCCACAAAAACCGACCGACTATTTTCAATATTAAAAATCAGAGAGGGTCGATATGTTCCAGGAATCGGACAGATATCTGCATCAGACAATCGTGTTTATGCTGCTGTTGTTTTTTGTCGTAGCTTTTTCGGGTTGCAGTGAGAAGCCGTCAGAAGAGAAACTTCAAAATACTGAAGTGGTTTTCTACAATTGGAAAGATTTTACTGACCTTTCTATACTGGATGACTTTCAAAAAGAGACAGGTATTAAAGTTGTATTAAAAGAGTATGAAACCAGGGATATGTGCATTGCACAGCTTCAAACCAACCCCGAGTTATGTGATGTTCTGATTCTCGATACATACAATATTCCATATCTTAAAAAACAAAAACTGGTCAGGGAATTTGACAGCACAAAAATTCCGAATTTAAAATATGTTAATGAAAATGTTAAACTGCGTCTGGCTGCAGAAGATGTATATATGCCTCCTTATGTAACAGGGGCAAACGGGTTTATGATCAACACAAATTATGTACCTGCCGAAACGAACAGTTGGCAGGTTTTTGGGGAGAGTAAATACAAAAATAAAATTATGCTGTTGGATGATTTAAGAGAAGCAGTTTCAGTTGTTCTCGGTATGACAAATTTATCGATCAATGAAAAAGATCCTGAAAAGTTTAAAATGGTTCAGCAAAATGCTCTAAGCTTGAAAACAAATGGTGTTAGTTTTGGTGAGACGTTTACAAATATTGATAAAATGTTGACCGGTGAAAAATGGATAGCTCAAACTTATAATGGAGACTTTGTCTATAAAACAAAAGGGCGAACGGAATTTAAGTTTATCTTTCCCAAAGAAGGTTTTTTAAAATGGATTGTGACCTTTGCTCTTCATAGTGATGCAAAAAATTCTGAAGGGGCGCATAAATTTGTTGACTATATGTTAAGGCCTGAGATCGCAGCAAGAAGTGCTGCCACTTTTTTTTATCAGACGCCAATAGATGGATCGACAAAATATATGCCGGCAGATCTGGGTTCTAACGAAATTATTAACCCTCCTGAAAATGTACTGGCAAGGGGTGAGATGGCAAGGGATTTAGGTGAAAGTACAACCCAGTTCCAAAAATTTTTTAATATGATGAAACAATAAAAAAATACTTACAGTCCGATAAGAATATCGGTATTGACATCATCGTTCACATGTAATGGACTGCAGTAAGACAGAAGCTAAAAATTTTTTTATCTGTCCTTGGGATTATTATGAGCGTTATTAAACCATATATTGATTTTTTTTCTTCGAGTATCAAAAGAAAAATTTTATCAATTTTTATTCTGATCTCATTAATATCAATTTTTGTAATATCATTTTTTTCTATTCATCAGATTAAAGATGCGTTTACAAAAAAAAGTATTGTTGATTACGGTAAAATTGTGGGGGAAATTTACTATAATATTAACCGGGTAATTCTTATTGGTAAGACCGACATTAATATGATCACAAATAACCCTGTGATTATTTCAAAAAACAATTCTCCTAAAGAAAAACTGAATGAATTAAACAAACTCCAAAAAACCTTAAAAATTTATGACGATCTTACAATTATAAACCCCGATGGTATTGTTGTTACTTCGACCCGCTATTCCTACAGAGGCGACTGGCGGTACAAGAAACATTTTCTCGACTGTTTGAAAGGAGAAACGATTGTTTCCAATGTACAAGCCATCCGAAGTCCGGAAAAATATATCATTGATTTTACAGCTCCGGTTTTTAACGAGAAGGGTGAAATTATATCGGTAATCGCAGCACAGCTTGATATGAAAACCATGTCTGATATTATTACTCATATGAAAATCGGTAAGACTGGCCATGCTTTTCTTTTAAACTCAAATAAAAAAATTATTGCCCATAGAAATACTGAAAAAATATTCCTGAAACCAGAAAAGGCAATTGTTGAACAGATGAGAAAGCGGGATGAATCTTTATACTTTTCCAATGATATGGGTATTGAACATATAGGCGTGTTTTTTGATAGACTGAAAGCCGGGATAGAATCGAATGACTATAAAGATAATATTGACTGGGCTGTTGTGATACTTCAGGAAAAGAATGAGATGTTCGGCCCGCTTAATAATATCATCCTGAGGATAGTTATTCACTCTATGATTATTGGCTGGATTATTGTTGTTTTTGCTGTACTTTTTTCAAACACGATTACGGAACCGATTCAGAAACTCACTGAAGGTGCTGTTATCATAGGTCGAGGTGATCTAACTCACAGGGTGGAGATTGAGACCAGTGATGAATTGAAGCAGCTATCCGGATCTTTTAATACCATGGCTGAAAATCTACTGCATTCAAAAAAAGAGACAGAACTTATTTTTGGCAGGTTAAAACAGCGTGAAATAGATCTTAATAAAGCACAAAGTATTGCACATATGGGAAGCTGGGAATGGAATATTATGGATGGCAGTTTTAACCTGTCAGATGAAATGTGTCTTATTTGTGGTATTGATAATGTTAATAAGTTTTCTGATATCTGGGATATGATTAATCAGGTAATTCACCCTGATGATAAAAAATCAGGTTATTCTCAAATAGAGAAATCAATTCAGCTTGAAGTTGCCGACAAGCTTAATTACCGGATTGTAAGGCCCGGTGGTGAAATCAGGTGGATAGAAGCAACGCCACCTGATGTGAACAGGATTGCAGATGATGGGACACCCTTGTCTTTAATTGGAGCGATTCAGGATATCACCCATCGAAAACGATCTGAGGATGCTTTACGTGAAAGCGAGGAAAAACACCGTCAGCTTGTCGAAAACCTGGGACAGGAGTATTTTTTCTTTTCCTATGACACCAGCGGGACTTTCTTCTATGTGAGCCCTTCCATGACTGCAATGCTAGGTTATGAAGAGGAAATATTTAAGGTCTACTTTTCAACCTACCTTACAGACAACCCGGTTAACAAGGACCTGTACTCAGCTCGAAGAGGATCGCTCGAAGGTATTAAACAACCATCATACCTGATTGAGATTTTTCACAGATCAGGCGATATCCGATTCCTGGAAGTGACAGAGGCCCCTGTTTTTGATTCTCAAAACAAAGTTGTAGCTGTAGAGGGGATTGCACACGATATTACTACCCGGAAAAGAGCGGTGGATGAATTACAACAGCTCCGTAATTACCTGACGAATATTATCGATTCGATGCCTTCAATTTTAGTAGGTGTTGATGCTGGTGGCAGAATCACACAATGGAATCATGAAGCTTTTAAAGTAACAGGAACCTCAGCAGAAAATGCAATTGGGCAGCCCATATCGAGGGTATTTCCGCGTTTGGAATTTGAAATGGAGCGGGTCCGGAAAGCAATGCAGCTTAAAAAGGTTCATGTTCGTACGAACCAGGCCTATCAGAAAGGAAATAAGACGAATTATGAGAACATAACCATATACCCTTTGATGGAAGATGGTGGTGCACGGGTTAATGGTGCGGTTATACGTGTTGATGATGTGACTGAAAAGGTTCGGGTTGAAGAGGTTTTGATTCAAAGTGAAAAGATGCTCTCTGTTGGTGGGCTTGCAGCCGGTATGGCACATGAGATCAACAATCCACTTGCTGGTATCATGCAGACAGCTAATGTTATGTCGAATCGTTTGAGCAATATCGAACTAAGGGCCAACCAGCGGGATGCTGAAGCCGCTGGAACGACAATGGCAGTAATCAAAAAGTTTATGGATGCCCGTGGTATTCCCCGAATGTTAAAAGCCATAGCGGAATCGGGGGGGCGTGCTACAGATATTGTTGATAATATGTTAAGTTTTGCCCGCAAAGGAGATGTTGCAGCTTCTTCTCACTCTATTGTTAAATTGATAGAAAAGGCTCTTGAGCTGGCAGCTATCGATTATGATCTTAAAAAACACCATGATTTTAAGATGATTGAAATACAAAAAGAATTTGATGAGGATATACCTCTGGTATTATGCGAAGGCTCTGAAATTCAACAGGTCTTTATGAATATTCTTAGAAATGGCGCTCAGGCTATGCAGGATGCGAAAACAACAAAACCCCGGTTTATTATTCGAGCAGGTTTTGAATCGAATGCAGGTGCTGTCTGTGTTGAATTTGAAGATAATGGTCCAGGCATGGACGAGGAAATCCGTAAGCGGGTATTTGAACCTTTTTTTACAACAAAACCAGTTGGTCTGGGTACAGGTTTAGGCCTTTCGGTTTCCTATTTTATCATTACTGAAAATCACAACGGTGAGATGACCGTAGAATCGCAACCCGGAAATGGCTCTAAATTTACGCTCTGCCTTCCTTTAGAAAAACAAATAGAATAATCCTCATACGATTAAAAAAAAAGGGTAAAACCCAAATCTACTCTTTTATTTATTTCGATCATGCCTATGTTAAAATAATAGTTTGACCTGATATGAGAATACAATGCAGAAGGAGAAAGCAGATGAACAGAACAGGGGCATGGCTTGTACGATACGCGCTTGAACAATTAGGTATTTCACATACCTTTGGTATTCCTGGTGTTCACAATACAGAAATTTACGATGAATTGAATAATTCTGAAACAATTGAACCGATACTTGTTACTCATGAAGGTGCCGGAGCATTTATGGCTGATGCTGTCAGCCGAACCAGTAATGGAACAGGTACACTCGTGATCGTTCCTGCGGCAGGTGTGACCCATGCTGCAAGTGGTATTGGTGAAGCGTCACTTGATGGAATACCGATGCTTGTTATTTCAGGGGGTGTCAGATCAGATTCAGAATTTCAGTATCAGCTTCATGATATGGATCAGCATAAACTCCTTGAACCTATCACTAAAGCAACATTTAAGGTGATGCAACACAGTCTGATTATACCGACACTGTTTCATGCTCATGATCTTGCTGTTAGTGGTGAGCCCGGGCCTGTTTTTGTTGAAATACCTGTTAATATACAGATTGACGCTGCAAATGTAGATCACCTGCCTGTTTATTCGAAACCTGCGCCAGAAGGATTTTTCAGTGATGATGCTGTAGAAAAAGCAGTTGAAATGCTTTTAAATGCAAAAACGCCTGGACTTTTCCTTGGCTGGGGAGTCGCCCATGGGACGGACCTTGCGGTTGAACTCGCTGAACTTCTTGGAATGCCGGTTGCCACAACACTGCAGGGACTGAGTGTTTTTCCGGGAAATCATCCGCTTCATACCGGTATGGGGATAGGCTCTTATGCTGTTCCTGCATCGGAAAATGCCTTTGGGAATTGTGACTGTATGCTTGCAATTGGAACCCGGTTCAGTGAAATAGCAACGGGTAGTTTTGGATTGACACCACCTGAGAACCTGATTCATGTTGATATTAATTCAAGAGTTTTTAATGTTAACTATCCGGCAAAAATAACATTACAAGGCGACTCAACACTTGCATTGGCGGCAATTCTTAAAAAACTGAAAGAAAAAAAGAAAACCACGTCTGATTCTTCTAAAATAAAGGAGAGGATCGCGGAAGATAAAAAACTGTATCAGGATGAATGGTTGGCCCATAACGTTGATCGAAAAGTAAATCCGGCAGTTTTTTTCAAGGCCTTACGGAAAGAACTGAATGATGAAGATATCGTCGTTTGTGATGATGGGAATCATACATTTTTAACAGCTGAACTCATGCCGATTCATTCACCCCGAGGCTTTATTTCACCAACAGATTTTAACTGTATGGGGTATGCGGTACCGGCAGCAATTGCTACGAAAATGGTGAATCCAGAAAAACAGGTCGCAGCTATTATTGGTGACGGTGCTTTTTTAATGACCGGGCTTGAGCTTATCACCGCCAGAACATACAATCAGGGTATTGTATTTATTGTGTTTAGCGATGGCGAATTATCACAGATCTCTCAGGCACAGAATGTACCGTACAACAGGAAAACCTGTACTGTTTTAGGTGATGTTCAGACCAAAGGGATAGCGCTTGCAACGGGTGCTGAGCATTTAGTCGTATCAGAGAACGATGCCGTTGAAGCAGTTGTAAGAACGGCATTTAAAATGGCTGCAGAGAATAAGCCCGTTCTCCTTGATGTGAAGATCGATTATTCGAAAAAAACACGTTTTACCAAAGGAATTCTTGGTACAAATATTAAGCGGCTGAGCTTAAATACGGCCGTTAGAATAGCCGGAAGAGGGCTAATACGGAAAATAACCGGTTGATTGTAATGGGCCGATATCCTTAAAAAATATCGGCCCTGATTGTTTCTGTTATCCGATAAGGATTTTCGGCATTACTTCATAGTGATCAAAAGGTGGCATAATACATGCGCCTGCAAATCTTTCTTTTGCGATAACAAGCATCTCAGATGCATTGATGATACCTTCAGCAACAGAATCTTCAGCGTTTTCCATACGGTTTATTACTGCTTCCGGAACAGCTATTCCTGAAACTTTATCATGTAAAAAGATCGCGTGTCTTAGCGTTCGCAGTGGGAGTATACCAAGAATGACAGGTATACCAATACCCCTGGTTTTTTCATAAATAACATCAGCGGCAGACTGATCGTAGACCGGTTGAGTGACGACATACTGGGCACCCGCCTCAACTTTTTTCTTTAATCTTGCTACGGCCTGCTCGAGTCCGTCCCGCTCAGGGTGAGTGTCAAAAACAACACCGGTGAAAAGTTCTGCATCTCTCGCCATTTTGATCAGATCATAAACATCGAGATCACTAACATTAGATACGATTCCCTTATCTGCAAGAGCAACCCTATCACCGGTTGCAACCATGACAGTTGAAAGGCCCAGAGCCTTTGCCCCCCACAACTCACCCTGAAGGCTGATACGGTTGTGATCACGTGTTGTACAGTGAAAAACAGCTGGGCGACCAGTTTTTTTCTGAAGAACAGTAGCCGTTGCCATTGCACTCATTCTGGCTTTTGCCACGGGGTTTGTTGCAACGCTGAAACCGTCAAACTGACTATCAGAAAGAGAGTTGAGTTCTGCCATCAACGGAGAAATGTCATTGCCCCCCGGAGGAACAACTTCAATAGTAATAACAAAACGGCTGTTTTCTTTACCAAGATCCTCAAGCATAGTTTTCTCCCTTAGTAGTCCGTATAATTGATTTTTTTGAATAATAATATATACAATGGATCATTTTAATTACAGCGCATAATGATATTTTTGATAGCATATGAATTGTTTTACTACAAGGTAGTGTTTCATATAGCTTAATTTTTTCCGGTAGGTTAAAAAAATACTGATATATTATTGCCAAGCCACATTAATAGTGCTACCCAGTAATGACTATTCATCATCTGTATACATTTGTTTTTAATTTATTTGTTAGCAATATTATATCGGTTCCCGGCAATATATGAAAACGAAGACTAAACAACAAATAAAACCAAAAGAAATCATAGATAAATTTATGCTGTCGCTGAGGAACTACGAACTATACCCTGAGCACCATGCTGTTACACAGGCCGCTGTAACCGATTGTATGGAGCAGCTTTTAACCTATCTTGAAACTGAAGACTCATTACCGCTTAAGATAACCCGTGACAATATGCTTTATGATGAGGAAGTCATCTATCAGGGTGTACAGGGTGAAGAAAACACGGCTTATTTGATGTATCGTGACGGTATTGAACTTATAGAATTCCATCAGGGTATCACTCGTGATGAGTTCCAGAAGTTTTTACAAATACTGAGATACCACAGCCACTCAAGAGGGCGGGAAGAAAATGATATTGTCACTGAGCTCTGGGGGGCAGATTTATCAACGATTACTTACGAGACGACTGATGTATTCTGGAAAGACGAACCCGTTATAGATTTTTCAGCAACAAGAGTTGTTGATACGTCTCTGACCTCGGAAGATGCACTCTCAGATGAACAGGTATGGACCGTTAGCATTTCTGAAATGGTTGCTGAGTTCGGCATGTTTGAGTTAACACCTGAAGAAATTCAGAAAACAGCCCTGATGGTTCATGATGAAGAAAATAGAAATTTTGATGGCGATATCTTTGATGTGCTTTTGGTCATTTTGAAAGAACAGAGAAAAGAAGATGATTTTGCAGTAGTTCTCGATATCATCACGGAGAGTTTTCAGAATTCGCTTGAACGTGCAGAGTTTGGTTCTGTTGTACGTTTTTTTGCAAAACTCAACGAACTTGAAGACTCTTATAAAAAAAATCAGCCGTGGGCGATGCCGTATCTTGAAGATTTTATGCTGGCTATTTCAAGCAATAAGGTGCTTTCTTCACTTCAGAAGGCCTGGCCGCATATTGATGTTGACAATGAAACCCAGCTGGGGAATATGCGTAAGGTGCTGTCAGCACTTTCTCCAATGGCAGTTCACTCTTTATGCCCGTTGATACTTCAGGTACCCTCATCTCAGATACAACAACAGCTTATTGAATCGATTAAGGGGCTTTCGAAAAAAGATGGCCGGCCACTTAGAATGCTGCTCTCCCACCCGGAAAAGAAAATCGTTCAGAATGCCGTTTTTATTCTGGGACATATACCCGGAAAAGAAGTTACAAAGGCGCTGCAGGGAAAACTTAATACTACATCGGGTAAGCTACGGCTGGAAGTTGTAAAAAGTCTTGCAAAACGTAAGCCGGTGCATGCTAAAATATTGATCAAACTGGCGGACGATCCTGATCCTGTTATCAGAAAGACTGTATTCAGCAGACTGGCCCGGGAAAGAAATCGGCTGTCAGAAAATTTTTTTATCGACATGATAACCACCCGAAAATTTACTAATAAGAATCTTGGTTTCCTAATAAATTTTTATCGTGCATTGGGGGGCTGCGGCTCAGTAGAATCAATACCGTTTTTGGAAAAACAGATGAAGCGGAGATCCTTGTTTAAAAGTCAGGTTGCTTCTGCTCATCGGGAGGGTGCTGTTCTGGCTCTTGGACTTTTGAAATTGCCAGAGGCAGAAGTGGTTAAGGAAAAAAATACCAAAAAAATTCAACGAATCATAGAAAAAATCAACCAATTGGATTAAGAGCATGGATAAAGAACAATACAAACCGGAAGAAATACTTATCTTTGCCTGGAACAAGCTGATTCATATTGTTAAAATCCATGATGATACGAATGAGCTGGTTTATAATGCCGCGGTTGATTTTATTAAGTCGGTTAAACGTTTTTCCAGTTCAGCGGATTCGGTAACGGTTGAAGCTGCACGTGGAAGATTCTATCTTCAGGATCAGAAACTGTTGCATCGAAATGAAACAATTACCATCATTCAGAGTCTGATGAGTTTTTTTGATTCGATAGGTGTTACTGGCTTTAGCTTTTCAGCATTGCTTGATAAGAGCCATATCAATGAAGTTATTACTTTTACCCGTATTTTAAATCAGGCTGTAAAAAAAGCAGTACCGGTTGATTCGATAGCTGAAAATATCGAATCAAATGAATTGAACTGGGTAAAAATTATTTATACCCGTGAAGAAAAGAAAGAATATGATTCAGATCAGATAAAAGAACGTGCGAAAAAAGTCTATTCTTACGCATATAATTCAGTTTATGATGTTACCCAAAAAATTGCAGCGGGCAAGCGCTCAGGAATCAGGAAATCGATTCGAATTGTTCAGGATATGGCGGACATGATTATCAATGAAGATCCACTTCTGCTCGGCCTATCCACAATAAAAGATTATGATAATTATACCTATAATCATTCTGTTAATGTTGCGATTCTGTCAATGTATCTGGGTGAAAAGATTGGCCTTTCTAAGAAATCTTTGATTCGTCTGGGCATATGTGGACTTTTTCATGACCTGGGGAAGGTTGAGATCGACCTGGGGATTATTAATAAGCCCGGGAAATTAACCGATTTAGAATATTCCACAGTTCAGGAGCACTCACTCAACAGTGTTAGGCAGATTTTAAAACTTCAAACTTTTAGAAAATTTAAAGCCCAAATTATCCTACCGCCTTTTGAGCACCATTTAAAATACGATTTATCCGGTTATCCGAAAGTAAACTGGAATAACCCGATAAGCCTTTTTGGGCGGATCCTTGCTATTTGCGATGTTTACGACGCCTTGTCCTCAGCACGAAGTTACCGGCCGGTTGGAATTAGTCAGGATAGAGCTTTAGGCATTATGCTTGAAAGCTCGGGTCGTGATTTTGATCCTATTTTATTGAAATGGTTCATCAACATGGTGGGCATTTTTCCTGTCGGTACTTTGCTGGAGTTTTCAGACGGAGCGATGGGGCTTGTGATTCGAAGTAATGCTGAAGGAGATCCTTCAAGACCAATAGTTGTTCTGCTTGCCCCTGACAACATGGGTGGTTATAAAAAAGGAAAAGAAGTAGACCTTTCAGGGCAAGACCCTGTAACCGCTCAATATCTTCGGACGATTGTTCAATCCTACAACCCTTCTCAAAAGGGTATAAGAACCGCCGATTTTTTACTTTAAAAATTCAAGTAATTGTTATTACTCTCCGATAGTTATTCTATCGACTCTTTTTGTATCTATACCTGTATACGCTGATTAGCGTATAGCTGACACGGTCCTCATTCTATAGAGTAAATATTAGTTTTAATGGAGGCTTTTTATGGTTTATGAAAAAACAATCTGGCAGGACAGTCCATCCGGGAAATCAATATTTGTCAGATTCTTAGGGCGTACAGATTTTTCGCTCGCAAAATATTATAAAATTTCTATGGAGGGTTTCAGTTGCTTTTGTAACAAACCTCTCCAAGTCGGTGAGACAAGTCAGGTTGAAGTGAATCTTAAAATGATCACCCGTGGAGCATTAGATGATATTTATCCACACATAGCTACTGCAAAATTGATCGGGTTTGAAGAAGTTGATGGGAAACAGGTCTGCCAGTATAGGTTTATCAATTTTGAAGAAGATTGTTTCGACAATCTGGTGGTCGCACTTTCATTTCTTGACAGTAAAGAGAACGTTGTTGCTATACCTGTTGCACCTAAAGCTGAGAAAGGAAGTATTCTGAAGCTTGATACTGTCATCAGTGATATTATTAAAAAAGCAGTAAAAGGACAGATTGTCCTTCCTGTTCTGCCAAAAATCGTTCAGGAGATAGAGACACTTTTCAGACAGCCGGATACTACGATTGAAGATCTTGCAAAAGTGATTGAACGAGATGCGGTAGTTTCTGTGAAAGTTCTCGCAACAGCAAATTCACCTTTTTACAGGACCGGCTCACAGATCAAAACGATTCGTGAGACGATTCCACGTCTGGGATTTAAAGAAACCCGTAATCTTGTTTTGACCATAGCAAATAAAAGTCTTTATCAGGTTAAGAACAGACTTTTTAAACAGTATTTTGAAAAACTCTGGAAACACTCACTTGTAAGTGCAAATTGTTCTAAAGCTATTGCAGAGGCAAAAGGGTATAAAAATTCAGAGCTGTTTTATACGGCGGGGTTGTTTCATGACATCGGAAAGACAGTTCTTTTTAGATTTTTAAGTGATGTGTTCCCCAAAAATAATCCATTTAATGAGAATGAAATTATTGATGCTGCTGAAAGATATAGCAATAAAATGGGCAATATTGTTCTGAAACACTGGGAATTTCCAATGAAGTTTGTCAATGCCATTATTACACCGCATAATCAGAACGTAAAGGACGGTGCAAACAAGGTCAGTCTGGCAATTGATACGGCAAACATTTTAGCCAAAAATATGGGTTATGATCTTTTGGATGAACCTGTTGAGCTGCCGGAAGTCGATTCTGTGAAACTGCTTAATATTAAACTTCAGACGCTGAATAGTATTATGGATCGAGTGAAAACGATGATGGAAAGCTCAGAGAATGTTTTTTAATTGATTGCAGTGATACTTTTTTAACGCAAGGTTTCTATAAAACTACAACTCTGTTTCCGCCGGAGTTTTTCGCCTGATATTGTGCTTCGTCCTCTCTTGAAAAAAGGCTATCCATTGTGTCATTTTCGTTCCATGTACTGACTCCTAAACTTGCTGTTATCTTTTAGTTTTGTATAACCTGCAACTTTTAGATTGGTCACACCCAACTCCCGGATATTGTGTGTCGAAATGGCAAGACTTAAAAGAACAGCATCAACTTCCCCTGATTTATAATCATAGAGCAAACAAGTTTAAAACCAGCTGGAATTTTTAGATTGCATAAAAAAAATTTCTTAAATATTCGGATTTTATATAAATAATATAGTCGTAACTAATGTATTATATTATAAATATTCTATTTTTACACCCATAATGACATTTTTTGACATTTCCTTCTCTTGAATTATTGAACATCAACATGGTTTGATCGGGTAAACAAAGTTCCGTTTTTGTTTTATGTTTAATTCATTTGGATGCTTTACAAACGGTAGATAATTAATTCAAGAAAAAAGGGGGTAGTATGAAGAGAATACTGGCATGTATTACGGGTTTATCGATTTTACTTATTGCAGGATGTGGTGATCTTGAAAACAATGACGAAAAAGTTGTTCTGATTAACCTTGGTGACAGTTATGCCAACGGTGTTCAGAGTGGTAGTGGTAATGTTAACCAGTACACTCAGGTTAACAGCTACCCGCAGGTTATTGCGAACCAGATGACAGAATCCTTTGATCTGGTCTGGGATAATCCATTGGTTGATATGGAGAAGGAGCGTATCGACGATACATTCTATCCTTACAATGTTGGTGTTGACGGAGCGACGGTTCAGAGTCTCCTTACACAGACAACGGATGAATGGGATTATCTAAATGAACTTATGAAGCCAATCGCAGACCATACCGGAGCTCCTGTTACTCAGCTTGAGGCAGCTGAATATGTTGCAGGTCTTCATTCTGACAGAACAAAAAAAATCATCACTCTTCTAATCGGCGGTAATGATGTTTTAGGTACAGTGAATGCGGGTGGTGGGACTCAACTGACAGCATTTCATATTAATGCTTTCTTTAACGATGTTGATATTTCAGGAGAGCCATTGAATGCCGGGCATGACCTTCCTTCTGTTACAGCAAATCTGACAACAGTTATTGATCGATTAAAAGCAATCCCTAACAGCCATGTTTTTGTTGCAAGTCTACCTTCAGTTGCTGGTATCGCCGGTTTGTTTAACAAAGAAGATATTGAAAAAATGGCAGTTTATGATAACCCGCAAGTGACTGCATTAGCAGATGGTGAATACATGGGATTTGTTCCAGTAGGTGGGTTTGGGGTCCCAGGCCTTCCGGGTCTTGCTGGGGCACTTGCAGCAAATGATGCAACCTTGAATGGAACGATTTCCGCAATACTTGCTGGTGGCGGTAATGATGCTTTCTCATTAACTTCAGCAGAAATAGCACTGGTTGAAGCCAGAACCAATGCAATAAACGATCATATTGAGTCACTCGTGGATGCGAATGATAATGTTTATCTTGTAGACCTTATATCATTTTTTGATATGATTATCGCTGGTGAGACATCGATTGATGGTCAGCTTATTTCAAGAAGTTACGGCGGTGGGCTCTTCTCTTTAGATGGTTTTCATCCCTCAAATACAGGCTATGCTTTGATTGGTAATGTATTTATTAATGCCATTAACGAAACAGGCCTTTTTGACAGAATCCCACTTGCTGATCTGACAGAGATATTGGCAAATGATCCCTATATCGATGTTGATCAGGATGGTTATGTGCCTGGGCCATCTGACTTATCGATTATTGATATTGCATTTGGTTCTTTTTTAGACTGTGATGATACGGATCCAGCAGTTTATGCACCATTCCCAACACTTGGTATGACTGGTACCTGTAACTGATTCATTAAATAATAATATCTTTGCCGGTTTGATGCAACGATCGGCAGAGATATTACTCTCTTTGTTTATGAATACCACTTAAAAAACTTAACGGGTAATTACCTATCTTCCTTTACCATTCTTAACCAATGCATTATAGCGATCAGATCAAGATTTAATTTTCTTGTTTGTGGATTTGCTTTAACTTTGGTACAATATTCAACATTACTTTTGTTATTTTCTTTACTCACAGACTTAATCACAATTTCTTACTGAAAAATATTTTTACACATACACTGAATGGTAAATTATATGAATTTATTTAAAATCAGTTATATCAGAAATATTTTACTGATCTCAGTTGTTATAACGACAGTTCTACTGTTGTTTAATATTCTTATTGTCTATCCTAAATTTACTCAGATTTTGATGGCCTATACAGAAACTGAATCTGTACGAGTTGCACAATCTTTGTCAAGGGTTGTGAGTAGTGATAACAGTGAAGGCCAGACTGGTTTAACTTCGGCTCTGATTGAATCCGGGATTCCTGATGAAATTCGTCAGATAGCTGATGATTTTGGATTAATGAAACTCAAGGTGTTTTCGTTTGATGGAGAGACAGTCTATTCAACTGATGTTGCAGATATTGGGAAAATTAACAGTAAAGTATACTTTCGTGAGGTAGCACGCAACGGAGGCTATTACTCCAAGCTGATAAAGAAACATACTTTGTCCCTTGAGGGTGAAGAATTGGACCTTGATGTTGTTGAAACATATGTACCTGTGAAATCTGGTGGAAAAATCATTGGTGTTTTTGAAATATATTATGACATTACAGACCGTAGAATCCTTTTGGAACAATTGTTGGTTGAATCAAAATTGGTATTGGGTGGGCTTTCGGTCTTTTTTATCACCTTACTGATTTTTGTATTAAACAAAACAGGTGTTTATATAAACAAGCATGACAGAATGAAAACCGAAGCTGAAGCTGCCAATATCGCTAAAAGTATCTTTCTTGCCAACATGAGTCATGAAATACGTACTCCGATGAATGGTGTTGTCGGAATGATTAATTTGCTTTCAGATACTGAATTGTCTGTGAAACAATCTGAGTATGTTGAAACGGCTTTGTTAAGCTCAGATTTTCTTTTAGCCGTTATCAATGATATTCTTGATTATTCCAAAATTGAAGCCGGGAAACTGGAATTTGAAATAATTAATTTTGATTTGAGCAAAATGCTTGAGAATATCAGTGATTTGATGTCGGTAAAGGCAGCTGAAAAAAAAGTTGAATTTGTTTCCTTGATTCATTTGGGTGTTCCTGTACTTTTAAAGGGTGATCCTGGGCGTTTGCGTCAGGTTTTAAATAACCTTGCAGTAAATGCCATTAAATTTGTTGAAGAAGGGGAGGTGTCGATCCAGGTAACCTTAAAAAATGAGACAGAGACGCATGTACTACTGCTCTTTGAAGTACAGGACACAGGTGTGGGCATTTCAGAAGATAATATGCAGTTTCTGTTTAATACCTTTTCACAGGTTGATGTGACAACAACAAGAAAATACGGTGGTACCGGTTTAGGGTTGGCAATTTCAAAACAGCTGGTGGAATTGATGTCCGGTCAGATAGGTGTTGAAAGTATTAAGGGTAAAGGATCTACATTCTGGTTTGAGATAGAGTTGGAAAAACAACCAGATATTAGAAAAAAAGAGCCAGTTATATCTGGAAATATTAAGGGAGAAAAAATTCTGGTGGTTGATGATAATGAAACCAGTCGGAAAGTCTTTACTGACTCTCTTGAGACATGGGGGTGCCGTTATGAAGGGGCTCGTAATGGAAAACAGGCTTTAACTTTGCTGAAAGATGCGATCGAAACCGGTGACTGTTTTAAAGTCGTTTTGATTGATAAGATCATGCCGAAAATGTCCGGAGAAACTCTGGGCATTAAAATTAAAGAAGATCCTGGTCTTAAGGGTACAAAACTTATTATGGTGACTGCATTTGGTCTTAGGGGCGATGCCGCTGCTATGAAGCAAATCGGTTTTTCAGCTTTTCTTACCAAACCGGTAAAAAAAGCACATCTGTTTGACTGTTTGAAAGCAGTTATTAATCGAAGCAGTGATGAACCGGATGTGTTTCTTACACGTAATTCTCTGGAAGAAAAAAAAATAACTCAGACATTTAAAATACCGTCCAAACATATATTGCTCGTTGAAGATAACAGGATCAATCAAAAAGTAGCTTTTAATATGCTGCAAAAAATGGGACACACTGTTGTTACTGCTAATAACGGGAAAGAAGCTGTCTCAGCATACAAAAATAATAAATTTGATTTAATTTTGATGGACATACAAATGCCTGTTATGGACGGTCTTGAGGCAACGGCAGAAATAAGAACAATTGAGGCACAGGTTGTGACTCAGGATTTAAAACCACCTCCCAGTCGGGTTCCGATTGTTGCTTTTACAGCAAATGCTATGAAAGGAGATAAAGAAAGATATTTAGCTTCTGATATTGACGATTATATTCCTAAACCATTTAAGAGATACATTTTTGACGAAGTCATTGCAAGAGTGACTGGACACATACATTAATCAACCGTTTCTGCTTTATTTAATAATCTCATTAAATACGTGTAGAAATAGATAAAAAGAATGATACAAATTTCTGTACTTTTCAGTTCTGTCTACAATTAATTGTCTGCAAAATCTTTAATAACATTTCAAAAAAACTAAGATATGCTTTTTTTAAAACTGTGGTATGATGCATTTTTTAACAAATGACGAAAGTTTGAAAGACAGGGACTGAGAATGGATTTACTTCAGGGATTGATATTAATTTTTTCCATTCACCTATTGGCTGCTGCTTCTCCAGGGCCGGATTTTGTGATGGTGACCCAACAGACCTTAATAAATGGGAAACGTACCGGATTGCTTTGCAGTATAGGTATAACCTTAGGACTTTCTGTTCATATCTTATATTCCGCTTTTGGTCTTGCTGCTGTCATTGCCCATTCAACGAAAATTCTTTGGATAATCAAGTGCCTTGGCGGCAGTTATTTAATTTTTATCGGATTAAAAGGGCTCAGGGCAAAACAGGCTGAGGGACAGGAGCTTCCAGTAGCTGTTCCAGATAAAAAAACAGATGGGACAATCATCGGTATGGGTTTTTTATGTAATGTTCTGAACCCTAAAGCATCTATTTATTTTGTATCCCTTTTCACTGTTGTTCTTTCCCCCGGTATGCCGCCAACGCATGTTGCTGTTTATGGCGTCTGGATAATGATGATTCAGTTGTTTTGGTTTTCGCTGATGGTGTTTGTCCTTTCAAGACCCGTGGTGAATGATAGATTTAAACGGATTGGACACTGGATTGACCGCACTTTAGGTGGGGTTATGATCCTTCTGGGTATTAAAGTACTGACAAGTCGCATTAACGGTTAATGACTACCTTCAACACAATAAGAGGAGAGATATGACAATACCTTCACGTGATGCCGCATTTGGACTTCTGAAAAAATACACAAAAACACCCGGCCTTATAAATCACGCATTGGCTGTTGAAGGTGTCATGAGGCACTTTGCTGTCAAAATCTGATTGAACGCTAAAATGCAGTAGATGGGACTTTTTATGACGCCATTAACCTTAATTGAGTGGGCAGACTTAACATGAAAAAAATTCTGGCTGTTTTAACTATCTTTACTATTTTGATATCAGCAAAAATCCTATTTAAAAAAAATAATAATTTTGAAGATGGTTCTCTAATTGAACAATCTCTGATAATGAGCGATGCCGTAGATGGAGAATGTTTACCCTTAGATGAATTTATGGCGAATTATCCCAGCGCTACCCCTGACGAAATTTTCGATATAGAAGAATGTAACAGAGAACGTGCTAAAAGACTTGGTCTGGATAAACGCAATACAAGTTTTTTAGGTAATAGAAATATACGCCCGGAAGGGGCCTTAGCCCATTATAAAGGAGGGTGGGGTAGCTTTAAATTTACGCTATATGAAGACCATATCGCCGCCAAAGATATTGATGAGAATCATGAAATAAACCTTTCCTCAATTAAATTTGTAAAAAAATTTGGGGGTGCCCTAATCATTGAATATGAAACTGAAGGTGGTACCATAAAGCGATATAGTGTCAGCCTGAATAGCGGCGACGACCACCTAAAGTCTGAAGGTAACACGGATCTTGATCGACTTATTACTCTTATTAATGATTTAAGAATAAGGTAGTGGGAGGTTGTGGTGAGTCTTTTTGTAACAACATTCGAATCAATTGCCCTTCTGATAGTTATCGGGTGTGTCGGGTTTTATATTATCAACAGAAAAGTACTCGCTGAATCAGCTTTTTCGCTTTTATCTCCATTGTCACTTGATATTGCGTTGCCATGCCTTATTTTCGTAAACATCCTCACAAATTTTTCACCGGCGGAGAATCCTGACTGGTGGAAACTCCCTTTGTGGTGGGGCGGTTTTACGATGGTGGCTTTTGTGCTTGCCGTAGTCTTCAGCCTTTGGGCTAAAAAAGATATTAGAAAAGAATTTACTGTGAGTTTGATTTACCAGAACGGTATTTTTTTTCCGCTTGCTATTTTAACGGGTATCTATGGTGCCGACTCTTCTCATATAGTCAATCTGTTTTTATTTGTGATGTTTTTCCCGTCACTTCTTTTCAGTACCTGCCATCTCTTTTGGAAAAATCCAGATCGCCCTGTCAGGTGGAACCGTATTTTTAACTCAATGCTGATCGTAACCATTATTGCAACTCTGATAAAACTGACGAATCTTCAGGGCTATATCCCATCGTTTTTTATCAATGGCTTGAGGATGGTTGGTGGTATGACTGTTCCGCTGCTGATGATAATCATTGGTGGAAACATTTATATTGATTTTAAGAATAAGGGCAAACTTTTGATACCCGAAATAACAGTTTTTTTGATTATCAAAAATATTATTTATCCACTGGTGGCGCTTGGTGTTTTATATCTACTTAGACCGCCTTATTATATTGCTCTGCTAATCATTATCCAAAGCGCTGTTCCACCTGTGACGGCTATTCCTGTTGTAGTTGAAAATGAAGGCGGTAAACGGGATGTTGTTAACCAGTTTTTATTTACAAGTGCACTTTTTGCTCTGGTTAGTATACCTTTTGCGATGTACCTGTTTGGTCTTTTATATCCAGAAAGTTAAACCGTAAGAAATACAATTAATTCATATAAGGAGGTATCGATGATGATCGAGATTCAAAACCTTGGAAAGAAACAGTATCTGATTTTATTTGTAGCTTTTATCCTGTTTTGTATTTGTGGCTGTTCCGGTGACTCAGGAAAGCTAAAGATTGTTCAACAGCCGTTGCCTTATGCTGAAAATGCCCTTGAACCATACATTTCATCCAAAACGATGAATCTACATTATGGTAAACACCATGCCGGTTATGTTAAAAAAGCAAACATACTGCTTGGTGAGAGTGATCTAAAAGGTAAAACTCTCGAAGAGATTATACGGCTAAGTGATAAAGATAAATATTCTAATTTGTTTAACAATACAGCACAGGCATGGAATCACGAATTTTTCTGGGAAAGTATGAAACCAAAAGGCGGAGGAGCTCCAGACGGAAATATCGCTAAGCAGATAAAAAAATCATTTGGGAGTTACGATAACTTTAAGAATGAATTTATTGCGGTGGCAGGGCAGTTGTTCGGCAGTGGTTGGGTATGGCTGGCTCAGGAGAAGGGGGCTCTGAAGATTGTTGCTACCGGTAATGCTGATAACCCTCTTGCACATGGTCTGGTACCTCTTTTTAATGTTGATGTATGGGAACACTCATATTACCTTGATTATCAGAATAATCGTGGTGACTATGTTAAACTTGTGATCGAGAACCTTATTAACTGGGATCGCGCTGAAGCACGGATGAAAGAAAAATAGATATAGAAAAAACCAGTCTAAAAATGTAAGTATTTGTTTGCAATAGATATGTCTGATTTGTTATAGTTGTTTTACGTTTCTATTAGTTGAGATTCTTTTCGAAAACCTAAAGCAACTTGAATACCAGAAATAAAGAATAAACGTATTACATAAGAAAAAAAAATGACTCTGCAAATTCTGTTATGGGGGAAACATGGTGGGACATGTTAAAGAGAAAATTATTTCTTCGGGATTTTCACAATGCCCGGAATGTAATTACAAAGATGGATTTCACATTGCTTTTAAGCCGTGTGGAAATGGAAAGACGGAACTTATTTTAATCTGTCCGGCCTGTAGTGCAAGATTTGAAACCGGCTGGATTATTGATTTAAACAATTAAAAAGGAGAAACAAAATGGCTAAACAGGTTAAGATTGACGAGGATGAATGTGTCGGATGCGAAGCCTGTGTGGAACTTTGTCCGGACATTTTCGAGTTTATTGATGCTGAAGAGAAAGCAATCGTAATAAAAGCAGAAGGCGGTGACGAAGATTGTATTAATGAGTCTATGGACTCATGTCCTGCCGATTGCATTACCTATGAGTAGTATGTTTTTTATTCAAAGTGACCTTGTTTCAAAGTCTTTTCTCCATTAGCTTTCATTGGGTGAAGTACTTTGTTCAAGGTTGCTCAGCTCCAGATTTAACGCTCTTACCGAAATAAGAATCTCTCTGAAGGAAAGCATTAGTATCAGGCTTAAACCGAATATATATTGAGCGTATTCAGTCTTTCCTGCAATAATGTGAGCATACAAAAAACACACATAAACAGGCTCATGATTCCGAAGGCCTGCATCTTGCGAATCAGAATAACCCGCTGCCGGAGACTTTTTATCTGATGTTTCAGTATTTTGTCAGATGATTGATGATATTGTGCGACACGTGTTCTGATTCTGCTGCCAATTGCCAGAAAACGGTTGGTATATGCAACCATCAGCAGGGAGATTGCAGGAAATAATAAAGCGGGGGTTGTTAACGTCAATTCTATTATCCTATATGTCCTTTCTTAAGTGCTTCAATCCAGATATTTTCAAGTTCCTGGCTGAAAAGATAAAAATAAATTTTTAAATGACTATAAAGCTCTTTGCTACAGGCTGAAAGTGAAATTTCAGCTGCTTCATCAGCCGGATAACCATATACACCACAGGATATTGCTGGAAACGCAATTGATTCACATTGATTAGAAACAGCAAGGTTAAGGCTGTTTGCATACGCAGCTTCTAAAAGATCTTGCGGGTTTATATCGATTTTATACCTCGGTCCAACTGTGTGAATCACATACTTTGCTTTCAGATTATACCCCTCGGTTATTTTTGCTTCACCAGTTGGGCACCGGATCCCATTGACGGGTTTGATTTTTTTGCATTCATCAAGAAGCGACGGGCCGGCCGCTCTATGAATGGCACCATCCACACCGCCTCCGCCGAGCATTACTGAGTTTGCAGCATTAACAATCGCATCGACATCTGCAGATGTTATATCACCTTGTTTTATAATGATATTTACCATGACAGCCCTCACTTTTTTGAGAGTAAATTCACCGAAAACCTATACGAATAAACAGTTTTCAGGAGATTATAAATCATCTACTTAAAAAAGTCATCACGGCTTTTTATATAGCAGTTTGCTGATAAGGCCTGTATAGTAAATCACTATGAATGAACTGATACTGTTTACAGACGGAAGTGTTAATACTGATACTAAAATTGGATACGGAGCCTGTTTGGCTGTGTCTGATATTAAGTTGTCACTTGAACAGCTCAAGGCTTTGATAAAAATCAGGAGATTTGAGAACACTTCATCGACAAAACTGGAACTTCAGACACTGCTGTGGGCGTTAAACGATATCAATGCTGATTGCAAAATGCTGATTGTTTATACTGATTCACAGAATATCGTTGGGCTAGAGGGTCGGCGAAGCAGGCTTGAAAAGAATGGTTATAAATCAAAGAAAAACAAGCTGCTGAATAATTATGAGCTGTATCAGTCTTTTTATAAACTTACTGATACGATAAACTGTAAATTTGTTAAAATACGCGGCCATAAGGTTTCAAGTCAGAAAGACTATCTTGATAAGGTCTTTACCCTTGTTGACAGAGCTTCACGAAAAGCTCTCCGGAATGATAATCATCAGAAAGGGGATAGGTAAGTGAAAAAAGCTTCTGAATACTATAAGTCAAACAAACCAGTAGAAAACGTATTGAGTTTTTTGGAAAGTAAATATGGAGAACGGGAAGATTATACTGTGGAAGAGCTGTCTGTCATTGATAGCTTTCATATCAGAGGAAAGGCTGCAACCGTTTCTCTTGCAACTGTTTCCCAAATACAAAAAAATGCTCTTGTTCTGGATATTGGTGCAGGCCCCGGAGGTACGGCAAGATATTTGAGTTCTACTTACGGAGCAAACGTAATTGGTCTCGATCTTACATCTGATTTTTCTGTTCTTGCCTCAACGCTGTCAAAAAAGACATTGCTTGCTGAGAAAAACAGTTTTCTTTGCGGAAATGCGGTGGCATTACCTTTTAAAAATAACTCATTTGATAATGTCTGGATGGAGCATGTTCAGATGAATATTGAAAATAAATTATTACTCTTGAAAGAGTTGTACAGGGTTTTAAAGCAGGGGGGATGTCTGTCTTTATATGAAGTATTCCAGACCGACACAATTCCTCCTGACTATCCCCTTCCATGGGCTGATGTCTCAGACTCAGGTTTTTTGATATCCCCGGGAGTGATGAAGGCTTTTTCTGAAGAGGCAGGATTTGAAATTTCTCACTGGCATGATAGTTATGATGAAATCGTTAAGTGGGCTGTAAAGAGTTCAGGAAAAGAAAAGGACTTTAAGAAAGCAGCACCTGGTGTTTACTCACTGATGGGAACGTGCCCACAACAAAAAGTGGAAAATTTTACGACAGCTGTTCTTAATAATCGAATTGCTGTTGTTGAAGCTGTCCTTAAAAAGTGACTGTGTTTTTGTTACAATATCAACGGTTTATTTGCATAATTAATATGAAGTATACCGATTAGATGCTGTCTAAATATGATTCTTTGTCAATCGCAAACTTTTCAACTTTCTCATTGAATGTTACAGCCAGTTTACTTCCTGTTTTGGCATACTCAATTAAAGAATTCAAAAGATTTGTTATATCTGTTTTGGGCATGGGGGAATCAGTTTTTTCAAGATTTTTTGCTACGGAATTTATCTCATCAAAATAGATGCTGAGCATCTCAGCCATTTCAGATATTGATATGCCAGCTATTTCTGAATGTTTTTCATAGATTATACCCTGGTTGGAGGCATTTACCTCCGTTGTGTTTATATCTGGCATAGCTCTCCCCTTATAATAGTTGTTAAAATATCACGATGTAAATAATATCGGCTTCAATTTAAAAAACTATAATTTAAATTGACAGTTTATAATATTGATGCTCTCGTAAAAAGTCTTTAGATGGCTAAGGAAAAGGTTCCATATACAAGATTTAGTGTTTGGCCAGGC
>JQIA01000168.1_pt1 | contig 30253 bp, 23 predicted proteins | sample 811431 | NCBI WGS metagenome assembly JQIA01 (sample SAMN02998118, study PRJNA258478) | marine sediment metagenome | biome: marine; feature: seafloor; material: sediment; isolation source: oil-polluted sediment collected from 3 locations (0.5 km, 0.7 km and 0.9 km)... | place: USA: Gulf of Mexico ...
GTCAGGGTATGGGTCTTAAAGCAGCTGTTGAAGGTATCGCAAGAAATCCTGAGTCATCTGGTAAAGTTACAGTGACTATGCTTATCGGTCTTGCTATGATCGAATCTCTTTGTATCTATGCTCTTGTTGTAGCGCTTATTCTTATTTATGCGCATCCTCAGGCAGGCGCAATTGCAGGTCTTTTTGCAGCAGCTCACTAAGATTACGCACTAAAAAGATATCAAAAAGGCCATGTTTTATTAACATGGCCTTTTTTTTGTTCAAACTTCTCTTGACCCTTTTTTCAGACGCTATTATATTAAACTTAATTGAATTGAGTTTAACTGGTTTTCAGGGAGCCTATTTATGCCGTATCTTAAACTTTTGTATGGGAAAAAAGTTATTGGTCAGTATTCAGTTGATCATGGATTTCCAATCTCTATTGGAAGAAAAGACAACAACAATATTGTCATAAACAACCTTGCTGTTTCAGGCATTCACGCCAGAGTAGAATATAACGATAACGGTGTGTTTGTCATTGATATGGAGAGTAAAAACGGTACATTTGTCAATGGCAGTCCCAGCCTTAAATCCCTGTTGAAAGAAGGCGATGAAATTGTTATCGGAAAGCACAAATTAATTTTTTCACAAGCTGAAAACAAAGACGTCCAGACAACATCACATGCGGTTCCTACCATATCAGCCACTAACCAGGGCCTTGATGAAACAATGGTCCTTGACACTAATAAACACCGGGATATGATTTCAAATGTGTTATCCGGCGCTGTGGGCCAGCCCGGCAAGAAAAAAGCCCCTACACCTGTATTAATGATACAGGCCGGCGGATCAGGCAAAGTCACCCTAAATAGTAAATTCACCCGAATCGGAAAAGATTCCAGCAACGATATCATTGCCTCCGGATTTTTAACCGGCAAACGGGCTGCGACCGTTACAAAACAGGAAGACGGCTATTATGTCAGCCACGTAAACGGACTTACAAAAACAACAGTAAACGGGATAAAAGTCAAACAGGCCTATAAACTCGAGCACGGTGACATTATCTCTATCGGCAGACTTAAAATGCGATTTCTATCTAAAGCTAAAACAGCAAAGAAAAAAAAACCAGCTGTTTGAAAATTTATGTCCTCATAGATGATGGCCCCTGTTAATTCACACTCAAAACCGGACCTTATTTATGCCAGTTCAAATCCATTGTTCCTGCCCCTCCCCCTTTACAAATTAGTAATATATTGATATTCAGTTTCAATATCATTTTTATACTTATCAATACCAAAGGAAACAGCTCATGTATGATCTTCCAAATGTTTTAGACGACCTTACACATGAAATCGGTAAGACAGTTAAGGAACTTTCAAAATGCAGCGATATCGATGAAAAGAAAAAACTGGCTGATATCATCAAAACCCTGAGTGAAGCAATGGGGATATTTTTAGACAGCATGGGGATGATTACACCACCCTATATGGAGGACTTTCTTGATACTGAAGAGCCTGAAATATTTCCTGATGACATCGTCGATTTTAATTCTATAAAAAAGAAAAAAAGAAAGAAAAAAAGAGACAGTGAAGATCTTCCATTCTAAGCCTCAAGCCCTCCGTAATCTTGTCTCATTTCGAGATTAACGGCAGGCAGATTTATCATCATCATGGTGTTGTATACTTTGTTTGTGGCATAAGCGATAGCCATGTCACAGTTTGTGAAGCACCAGAAAAAATACAATCTTATCTAAAAACTCTGAACTGACAGGAGCCTCTTAGAACAAGGCACCTCAGTACGAAGCAAGTACTGAGTAACGCACCCCAAGGGCATTTGTTCCACAGCACAGCTATAAGAGGTTCCTGTCAGTTCAGAGTACGTTTTTGAGAAATTTGCCCGTATACGACGCTTCTATCCCTGCAATCTCCTCTGGCGTACCACAGCCGACAACATATCCACCCTCATCGCCCCCTTCGGGCCCGATATCGATCACGTGATCAGCAGATTTTATGACATCCAGATTATGCTCAATAACAACGAGCGTATTTCCCGAGTCGACAAGCCTGTTAAGCACCATGAGCAGGCGGTTTATATCCTCCGTGTGAAGCCCTGTTGTTGGTTCATCAAGAAGATAAATGGTACGCCCTGTACTCTTCTTCCCCAGCTCTTTGGCTATTTTAAGTCTCTGTGCCTCGCCCCCGGAAAGTGTTGTTGCAGGCTGTCCCAGATGGATATAACCGATACCGGCATCTTTAATTGTCTGAAGTTTTTCTCTGATTAACGTAATATTTTCAAAAAACAGTAGGGACTGGTTAACAGTCATATCAAGTACATCTGCTATATTTTTTCCCTTATATTTAATTTCAAGGGTCTCACGGTTATAGCGCTTTCCCTTGCAGACATCACATGGGACATAGACATCCGGCAGAAAATGCATTTCTATCTTAATAATACCATCACCGGAGCAAGCCTCGCAACGCCCACCTTTTACATTGAAACTGAATCGGCCCGATTTGTACCCCCTTGCCTTTGCTTCATTTGTCTTTGCAAACAGCTCACGGATATGTGAAAAAGCGCCGGTATATGTAACCGGGTTTGACCGGGGTGTTTTGCCTATTGGTGCCTGATTTATATGAATTACTTTATCAATAAAATCAAGCCCTGAAACATCATCACATGCCCCGGCATGAATATTGGCACTGTAAAGTCTCTGGGAAAGAACTTTGTAAAGGGTTGAGAAAACGAGCGTAGACTTACCGGAGCCGGAAACACCTGAGACACAGGTAAAACATCCCACAGGAAACTCCGCATCAATATTCTTCAGATTATTCGCCCGGGCTCCCTTAATTACAATACTGCCGTTTTTAATGCTGCGTCGTCTTTCCGGTACCAGAATGCGTTTCTGTCCGGACAGGTATTGACCCGTCAGTGAGTTTTCCGCTTTCAGAATTTCTTCAGGTGTCCCTGCAAAAACGAGGTTTCCGCCATGAATACCTGCCCCTGGTCCGATATCAAGTATGTAGTCAGATGCCAGCATAGTCTCTTCATCATGCTCAACCACCAGAACAGTATTTCCGGCATCACGAATCTGTTTCAGTGTGGCAAGAAGCTTCAGATTATCCCGCTGGTGGAGTCCAATACTCGGCTCATCAAGAACATACAGAACGCCTGTCAATTTTGAGCCAATCTGGGTTGCAAGCCTGATTCGCTGACTTTCACCACCGGATAAGGTAGAGGCAGACCTGTCAAGTGTCAGATATTTTAACCCTACATTATATAGAAACCCAAGTCGGCTCTTTATTTCATGGAGAATACTCTCTGACACCAGCATTTTTTTCCCGGCAAGCTCTATGCCATCAATAAATGCCAGTGCCTCTGAAATCGAAAACGCTGTGAAAGATGAAATAGATTCTCCGCCAAACGTCACGAACCGCCCTGCACTGTTAAGTCTCTCGCCATTGCATTCCGGGCATGGTCTTGAGTTCATATACTGCCGGATATCATCCTTTAGACTTGCAGCTCCTTTTTCTCCGGCTCTTTTTTTAAGGCCGGTAATTATTCCGTCATAACTTTTTTTATATGTAACGCGCTTGTCGTCTTTTTCAAAATAAAACGGAATTTCCGTCTTACCCGAACCATTCATCAGGACTGTTTTGAATTTTTTCGGCAGACCTTTATACGGCGTATTCACGTCAACGTTGTAAAATGTTGTCAGGGCATCGAGAAATTCAAAAAACTGCATGGATTCACGTCCCTTCCATGGCAGAATAGCCCCCTCCCGAAGTGATAACTCCGGGTTTGGTACAATCAGTTCCGGATCAAAATCAGTTTTAGTACCCAACCCGTCGCATGACGGACAGGCCCCGTGCGGAGAATTAAAAGAAAATGAAGCCGGTGTAAAATCAGGGTAGCTGATATTACAGTCAGCGCACATCGCTTTTTCTGTAAATAGAAGTTCCTGTTTTTCACTATTGTCTTGTGAGCCAAGCACCTCCATAATAACCGTGCCGCCTGACTGTGACAGGGCAAGCTCAATCGAATCAGCCAACCTGTTTTTAACAGACTCTTTTATTATAACCCGGTCAATAACAACCTCAACACTGGTCTTGTCATTCAATTGCGCCTCATCAAAAGAATCAATTTCAACAACCTCTCCATCGATTCTTAAGCGAGCGAAGCCCCCTTTTTTAAGCCGCTTCAACTGTCCGGCCATATCAACTTCATCACTCTCGGATATGGGAGCCATAATAATAAGCCTGCTCCCTTCCGGAAGGGCCATGACTGAATCCATTATCTGATCAATTGATTCAGGGATAAGTTCCAGACCACACTCATGACAGTGAATATCCCCCGCTCTGGCATATAATAAACGGAGATAGTCATAAATTTCAGTTACTGTACCGACGGTCGACCTTGGATTATGCCCGGCCGACTTCTGCTCAATGGCAATCGCCGGAGAAAGGCCGTCTATTGAGTCTACATCCGGCTTTTCCATTCGCCCGAGAAACTGACGGGCATATGTGGATAAAGACTCAACGTAACGACGCTGGCCTTCAGCATATAAAGTATCAAACGCAAGACTTGATTTTCCCGATCCGGAAAGACCCGTAATGATAACGAGCCTGTTCTTTGGGAATGAGACATCAATATTTTTAAGATTATGCTGCCGTGCACCGACAATTTTTATCTGGGTATTGTTTTCCATAATTAACCTTGAGCACCGACTTTAAGATTTCCTGCCTGGCGCGTCGCCAGTTTTATTGCAGCAATAAGACTCCCTGCTTCTGCAATGCCGGTTCCTGCAATATCATATGCAGTCCCATGATCGACAGATGTCCTTATTATTGGCAGCCCAAGCGTTGTATTGACGCCATCATCAAAATGAATCATTTTAAAAGGTATCAATCCCTGATCATGGTACATGGAGATAACCACATCAAATCTGCCGTTCATGGCGTGATAATAAACTGTATCCGGAGGAATCGGCCCCTTTACATCATACCCCTTTTGTACTGTTTCCAGAACAGCAGGGGAAATAATTTCGGCCTCTTCATTTCCAAACAGGCCGTCTTCACCGGCATGCGGGTTTAATCCTGCAACGGCAATACGGGGCTGTTCAATACCAAAACGTGTTTTCAAAGACTCGGCCGTCATTGTGATTGTATCAACAATCTTCTGCTTGGTCAGATTCGCCTTAACAGCATCTAAAGGGATGTGGATAGTAACAAGGACAACGGATAACGTCCTGCCATACATCATCATCAGAAAGTTTTCAGTGTCGGTGGCTGAAGCAAGAAGCTCCGTATGACCATGAAATTCTGAACCGGCAAGCTTCATGGCTACTTTATTAATCGGGCAGGTTACAACGGCATCCGTTTCACCATCCACCGCAAGCTGGATAGTCTTTTCTATATAATTGATCATGGCTTTTCCGGACGCTGCATCAGGCTGCCCCATTATCAACGTCTCTGCCGTAAGGTCAGAGGCTGAGATCAGGTCAATTGTCCCATATTCAAAGAGCCCCTCACTGACTGAACCTATCTCTCTGATCTGAAGTTCCGATGAGACTACCGAACCGGCAGCTGATAAAATACCAGCATCTCCGACGACAATCGGCCTGCAACACTCATATACAGATTTATCAGCAAGTGCCTTGTGAATAATTTCCGGCCCAATCCCCACAGGATCACCCATGGTTATTCCAACGATTGGTAAATCATTTTTCATCAGAACTTTCTCCTTATAAAACAACTTAAATGTATGGTGAACATAGTAACGTTGCTTTTAACAAATTACAAATAAAAGGTTTAAAAATTAAAAAAAAAACACTAAAAAAAAACTTGACATTAAGTAAAACCCTAATAGAACTACACTTTAAATTTTACGAATATTGCAGGATAATGATTACTAAAAAATGGAGATAATTAATGATAATCAATGAAAACAAGAGAAAAACACTTTTCAACCCAAACCGGTAAAAATCACCAAGCCCCTTAATAATACTTAGAATTCTTTCGGATTCAAAAAATGTTGTATTTAGAAAAGGTTGCATTTACCCCCCCGTCATTTACCCAATATAAACAAACATTTATATCCATATTCAAATACAGTTTTTTCCTGTCAAAAAATTCCGAAATCCCGGGTTGACTACCACTGAAGTATAACTTAAATAAATTATCGACAATCACAGAGCACTTTGTATTTTCATTGTATTTTAACTAAAAACTCTGTGATACCGCAAAGATTCGTTGTATTACTGTATAAATAATTTTTTTTACAATCGATTTTTTTATTTACTATTTTTTTCAGCTTGTACTGAGGATAGAGAGTTATTTTTTATGAAATCAATCTGGACAGAAGTCAAATCTGCGCTTGAAAAACATATCCCTGGACACAGTTTCCGGATGTGGATTGAACCTGTAAAATTCAGTCGCGGCAATGGCAATGAAATCACCCTGAGCTGTCCTAACTATTTTTCCAAAAAAAGATTGCAGGAAAACTACAGCCATCTAATTGAAACTGAATTTTTAAAACTTACCGGCACTGATTGTAAACTCCTTTTTGAAATCAATACTTCAAATAAGAAGCCGGTTGTCCGTAATAAAACAGCCATAAGCAAATGTAACCCCAACCAAATGGTATTACCGGGTGTCGGAAACCCTGTTATGCAGACCGGCAGAATGCTCAGTAAAAATTATACCTTTGATGAATTTGTGGTTGGTAACAGCAACGACTTTGCCTATTCTGCAGCTTTATCACTCGCATCCTCGGATGCTGTTCACAATAACACACTTTTTCTGTTATCAGATACCGGCATGGGGAAAAGCCACCTTTCACAGGCTATCGGACACCAGGTTATGAACCAAAAACCGTCTAAACGTGTCTACTATATAACAGCCGAAGATTTTACCAATGAAATGATATCATCCTTTTCGACAAAAACATCCGATGTCTTCAAAAGAAAATATCGGAACCAGTGTGATGTGCTTCTGCTGGATGACATTCATTTCCTTTCCGGAAAAGAACATACTCAGGTTGAGCTTGCAATGACACTGGACTATCTTTCTGAATCCGGCAAAAAAATAATGTTTAGCAGCTGTGCGCTTCCCGGTGATATTCCCAAGCTGAATGATCAGCTAAAATCAAGATTTTCGTCCTCTCTTGTTTCAAAAATTGAACCCCCTGACTTTAAAACACGGGTAAAAATTCTACAGAAAAAGGCACAAAAAACAAGGACGCATATACCAAACGATATTATAGATTATCTGGCCGGTGAACTCACAGATGACATAAGACAACTTGAAAGTGGACTTGTTGGTGTAACTGCAAAATCATCGCTGTTAGGCATGCCAATCGATTATCATCTTGCTGAGAGTATTATTAAAAACATAGCGGTTCAGAAAAAAACCATCACCATAGAGGTTATTAAACAGCTTGTTGCAAAACGGTTTGGTGTGACTGTTACTGATATGATTTCCAAGTCAAGAAAACAGGCAATTGTCAAACCACGTCAGATAGCCATGTATCTCTCCAGAAAATATACGGATCAACCGTTGCAGTCTATCGGAAAAAACTTTAACCGATACCATGCAACAGCTATGCATGCGATCAATTCTGTCGAAAGCGGGATGCGTCAGGAAGTAACGGTTAGAAATAATATTGAATACTTTTCAAAAACGCTGGAATCAGGGAAATTTTAGAGCCCTTCAGATATTTGCCCTGTCGACATTAGGGGCCACATTTCTATTTTTTATTTATTTTTTTCAATCAGGATTTCGTCTTACTTTTAAAAGTTATGTTTTATTATTTTATGCCTTAACTTATGGGAGATTATGAATTGAAATTTTTTACCGAAAACGACCTGCACGCATGTGAATACAAGGTCAACTCTAAACTAAATGATGCAAAAAACAATCTGGATAAAGTCAGCAAAATGGCAGAACAACTTGGTGTATTCGCCGGTGATATCGAAAAAATGAGAGAGGAATCACTGATTGAATTGCAGAAAATATTGTTAAGTCGATCATAACATGTTTATATACCCTTTATGGGACTCAATGCGAAAACATATAAAAAACTGAAAAAGATCACAGATGGTAAACGTTGCAGTAACAGCATGGAAGACCGGATTTGTTACTCGTACGATGCCATAACAAAGAACCATATTCCTGATGCTGTCGTTTTCCCCTTAAATAAAGACGAAATTTCTGAAATATTAAAACTGGCAAACAGTATGCAATTCCCCGTCACGCCCCGGGGAAGAGGTACCGGTACAACAGGCGGCAGCCTTCCGGTAAAAGGCGGCGTAGTCCTTGTCCTCACCGGACTGAATCGTATTATTGACATCGATATGGATAATTTCACAGCAACGGTGGAGCCGGGTGTTATTACCGGCGATATCCACAAAGCTGTCGAAGAAAAAGGGCTTTTCTATCCACCCGACCCCGCAAGCTCAAATTTCTCAACAATAGGCGGCAATATTGCCGAGTGTGCCGGCGGCCCACGGGCTGTTAAGTATGGTGTAACCAAAGACTATGTCATTGGCCTTGAAGCCGTATTACCCACAGGCGAGATAATCAAAACAGGTGTAAAGACTGCCAAAGGTGTTGTCGGTTATGATTTGACAAAACTTCTGACCGGCTCAGAAGGTACCCTGGCTGTGATAACGTCAATAACACTCCGCCTGATCCCACTACCGGAAACAATCAGAACAATGACGGCAGTTTTTGATAGAATGGAAGACGCAGCAGCAGGCGTTGCTGAAATAATGCGAAGTGGCATTATTCCACGCGCCTGCGAATATCTTGACAGGGCATCCATAGCCTGTGCCGAAAGCTTCGCCAAAATGGGCCTTCCCGTTGATGCAGGAGCTATGCTGATAATAGAGACTGACGGCAGTTCCAGCGAAACAGAGTTTGCAATTAATAAGCTGGGGGACATCTGTCGGTCAAAAAATGCGCGTACGATCAGCATTGCTTCGGATGCAGCTGAAACAAAGAAACTTTGGGACGCAAGAAAAGCTGTTTCACCTGCACTCTATATGTATGGCCCTGATAAAATCAATGAAGACATCGTTGTTCCCCGCAGTAGAATACCTGACGTAGTCAACAAAATAGAAATGCTGAAAAAAGAGACCGGCCTAACCATGGTCAGCTTCGGTCATGCCGGTGACGGCAATATACACTTCAACATCATGCTTGATAAGCAGGATGCTGAACAGTTATATAAAGCAGAAAAAGCCGTTGAAGAAATCTTTGACTACACGATTTCCATAAACGGCACTCTTTCCGGTGAACACGGCGTAGGCATTAAAAAGTCAAAATACATTTCAAAGGAGATCGGGAGTGTAGAGCTTGAACTGATGAAAAATATCAAAAAAACGTTTGACCCGAATAATATATTAAACCCGGGTAAGATTTTTTATGGTTAGACTTATATTAAAATACTACTGAAGACGCGCTGTCATAAGTTCTGCAGCCATCATCTCTTCAAATACTTCCATTTGAGCATTCTGATTTTTCTCAATTAAACATCTTATGCACAGGATACAGTGAGTCTTGCAAACTACATCATCCGATCTGAACTGACCGAAACAATCAAGATGTGTGTCATTTACCAACCTGCTTAATTTTTTTGACATAAAGTCACAACCTTTTACAAAATTATCATTTCAAATATAAAAACATTAGCAGAAGCATATTCTGCAGGCTTTTTTATAACCATTAACTGCTATTTATAATTTTTAATCGATTCAGTCAATATGAAATTCGTTATACATGTTAAAATAAACAAGCATTGTTGATAAAAAAAGACCGGCAATTATCGTGCGCTATATTTCATCCCCGTTAGCAGCATACCCGATTGGCGAGAGTGATACCATTCCCTCAATTTTATCGAGCAATGGCACCAGAGAAGGCTTTTTCATTGCTGATATGGGAATCCCCTGAAATTGCCGTATGGCCGTCGCCAGAGTCTCCGCATTAACAACATCCATTTTATTTAAAACGTTTATTGTCGGAATTGTATTAAGGCTTAACTCTCTTAATATCTTTTCCACTGATTCAATTTGCGCAAGAAACCGCGGATTACTTACATCAACAACATGGAGAAGAACATCTGCGTTTTCGAGCTCTTCAAGTGTTGCCCGGAATGAGACCATCAACTCTTTGGGGAGATCCCTGATAAAACCAACTGTATCTGTGATAATCACTTCCACATCCCGCGGAAACCGCAGACGCCTGCTGGATGGATCAAGGGTTGCAAAAAGCTGATCCTCCGCAATAACCTTGCTTTGCGTCAGCGTATTCAACAGCGTCGATTTACCGGCATTCGTATAGCCTATTATCGAGACCGTCGGCACACCTCTTTTTTTTCGTTTTGATTTTTGGAGCCCCCGTTGTTTTTTAACGCGATCGACTGCTTTCTGAAGCGTTGCAATACGGTCACGCACGCGTCGCCTGTTGACTTCAAGCTTCGTCTCACCCGGCCCTCTACCACCGATACCACCTGTCAGTCTTGACATGGCGGTGTTGTGTGTAATCAGTCTCGGCAACAGGTATTTAAGCTGAGCCAGTTCAACCTGCAGACGCCCTTCTTTTGTCTGGGCGCGCCTTGCAAAAATATCAAGAATCATCTGGGTACGATCAATGACCTTAATCTCGGCCTGGTCAGTTATTGCTCGAATTTGAGACGGGTTCAGTTCCTGATCAAAAACAATCAGCGTTGCCCCTTTCTGCATGGCAAGGATAATAATATCATTCAGCTTCCCACGCCCCAATAAAAATCTTGGATCTGTCTTTTTACGTCGCTGGAGTATTGTATCAATAACGCCGATATTACTGGATCGTGCAAGTTCTTTCAACTCATCCAGTGATTCAACAGCCTCTTCTATTGCCGCTGTTGTCACACTCACCAGAATAGCACGTTCATCCTTACCGTCCATCCTGTAAAGGGCTTCATTCTGAGCCAGTTTATCATCTGTCTCTCTTATCTGTTCACCACAACCGACATTCAGATTACCGGGATAAAGGGGGGGCAGAACTGTATAAGGTTCACCGGTTTCGGATGGTCGAACAAAACCGGTATGTATCTGATGCGGAGTCCCGTCGTCATTCATCGTTATCGATGCCATAAGATCAAGTCTTAACAGGACCAGATCCGTCAGGTCATCCCGGGAAAGCACCTCGTTCTTCAGGTGAGTATGGACACATTTTAAACCGGCAAGCCGACCCTGAACCGCCTTATAATTTTCAAGATCAGGGATAAATATCTGCTGTGCGTCACCGACAATAACAAAAGCGACCTTACCGGCCCTGTTGATTAAAAGACCTACCTGCTTCCTGATTTCAAAGGAGAGCTTTGCAATTTCATGACACAATTCCGGCGAGATAACAAATTCAGAAGATTCACGGCGCCTGTAAAGATTTTCAAGCCGTCTTTTATGATTCGCCTTAAGGCTGTCGGTATTTCCGTATATTTTTTTCATTATCAGTTCATGCTCTCGTAAAAAATCAATAGATAGGCCCTTTTACGACGCCATCATCAGCTCATTGATATGTCGGCATAGTCGCCAATCGATGCGTTTTCAAATCGTGTGTATTTACCAATAAATGTCATATGGGCAGTTCCTGTGGCACCATTTCTGTTTTTGGCAATAATCAGTTCTGCCTTGCCCTTATTTGGATTATTTTCTTCCTTGTTGTATACCTCGTCACGATAAATAAAGGCAATGATATCAGCATCCTGCTCAATCGCACCCGATTCACGTAAATCTGACATAAGCGGTCTTTTATCAGCCCGCTGCTCCAGCATACGATTCAGCTGTGAAAGTGCCACAATCGGTATACTCAATTCCTTTGCAAGCCCTTTCAGAGATCTCGATATTTCAGCGATCTCAAGATCACGCCTATCACCCATCGACGGCCCCCGCATCAACTGAAGATAATCGATAACAATCAGGCCAAGGTCATTATCCATTTTCAGGCGTCTCGCTTTAGCCCTGATTTCCATTGCCGTAATATTCGGTGAGTCATCTATAAATATAGGCGCTTCAGAGATAATACCTGCAGCCTCTGACACCCTTTCCCAGTCAGCTTCGCCAATTGTTCCGTTCTTGAGCCTGTCTGAATTTATTCTGGCCTCTGAAGTCAACAGACGCATGGAGAGCTGTTCTTTTGCCATTTCCAGAGAAAAAACAGCGACCAGCCTATTCTCATCTACAGCGACATTCCTTGCAACATTTAGTGCAAAAGCCGTTTTCCCCATACTTGGCCTTGCTGCAAGAATAATCAGGTCTGAATTCTGTAACCCGGATGTCAGTTTATCAAACTGTGCATAACCTGTTGGAATCCCGGTGAACTCACTTTGATTGTTCTGCCGTTCCTCAAGTGTATTGATATTAGTGTTAATAAGGTCACTCAGGTGCGAAAAAGACGGTTTAAGCTTGTTATCGGCAATACTGAAAATTGTATGTTGTGCAAAATCAAGCGTTTCATCAACTTCACCAAGTTCATCATAGCATTTATGAATAATTTCCGATGATTTTTCAATCAGACGCCTTAAGGACGCTTTGTTATGAATAATTTTCGCATGGTATTGCGCATTTACAGTTATAGGCACCGTATCGACCAGCCTTGAAAGATAAGTAGCGCCACCTGTAAGCTCCAACTTCCCACTCTCTTTGAGACAATTGATCACAGTAACAATATCGACTGGTTCAGCCCTGCCAAACAAATCAGTCATCGCCCTGAATATAAGTTCATGTGCTGGTTTATAGAAATCTTCAGCTGTCAGTATCTCCACAATATCGATAAGGGTGTCATTATCGATAAGAATAGCGCTCAGTATGGATTCTTCCGCATCAATACTGTGAGGAGGCAGTTTGGTCATTGCCGGATCTGTTTGTTTTTTTATTTTATTTTCATACATAGTTGTGAAAATAATAATCTACTGATAAAAGGTCAAGCATTATTAATTCTCTTTTATTTCTAAAACAATAGTTGCTTTTTGCTTTTTTACCTGATAAGAAGTATGGTTTTTTAAGCCGCCCTAATCGTTTAATACAAATAATATAATAACCTAATAGTTTTCGGAGACCATTTTGAGTGAATTAATCGTTACCCACCCCGGTTCGGCACATTTTGATGAATTCTTTGCGATCTGCCTTATTCTTGCGAAATTTCCCGAAACATCGTTTCATATAGAGCGAAGAGAACCAGTTAAAGAAGAGCTGGCCAATCCCAACGTATGGGTTCTCGACATTGGCGAACAGCTGGACCACAGCCTTAAAAACTTTGATCATCATCAAAACATAGAGCTTCAGGCTAGCTTCGTACTGATAGCCGATTACTTTGATCTTACAGATATATTAAAGACCCTGTCATGGTGGGATTTTAAAGACCAGATTGATCGGTTTGGCCCCGTAAAAGCCGGTGCTGACATCGGAGCAGAAAATCTGAGATGTACATACAGTCCGTTTGAAGAATGGTATCTTGACCTCTTTTCATCGGAGCCAAACACAGCCCTGCCCTTAATGCGAAAATTCGGAATACATATCATCAAAAAAGCAAAAATAATGGCTACAAGGATAAAGTTCTGGGAAAAGTGTAAAAAGGTCGAAATCAATGGCGAAATCGTATTTATTGGCCACACGGATACAACTTCAGGGGCTCAGGAATACAATGAGACACTTGAAAGTCCGGCAGCCGTTATGGTTACTCATGACAGTCGGGGGCGAGGATGGAAGCTATGTAGATTTGATAATTTTCAGGATGTCGATTTTTCAGTTCTAAACGGCCATAAAGACATCAAATTTGTCCATAAAACAGGCTTTGTCGCAAAAACCCATGAGCGACTCTCTGTCGACACAATTTTAGAATTTGTCGGAATGGCATTAGAAAAGAGACAGACGTAACAGCTCTCTATTACCTACAGATAAGAGTGAAGGCATACTCACCATTAATAATTTTTGACTCTATGGTCAGCCCCTCTACTTTTTCCCCGTGATGGACAATATGCCCCTTCAAAAATTCAACTTTCTTTAAGCCTTCAGCAAAGCCCTTCCTAATAATCTTCAAATAAGCCTCCTTAACGGTCCACCATAAATAAAAATCGGCATCACTTTTATTATTAAGTTCTTCAAGCTCCCGTTCTGAAAAGGCCACCCTGCCAATCGACGCCATTCGGCCACCTTCTATCTTCTCAATATCAACAGCGACATCAATATCATCCGTACCCATTACCCCTACCGCATAACGTCCGGAATGTGATATTGTAACCGGTATCCCCGGATAACCTTCAAGGTATGGCGCACCACTCTCTGCAGCCTTAATCGTCAATGCGTTTTCCTTTACCCCGCTTGACAATGAAGCGAGTTTTTTTACTGCAACCTTCCCTGCCATCCATTCAACCTGCTTCTTCAGCACTTTAAATCGGTTGATTCTGTCAAAATCACACTGGTTAAAATAGACGGCCAGACGGCCTGAAGGGTTGAAAAAAGTATTCTTTATGTTGCGGAAGCTACCCACATCAATCTCCGGCATATAAAGCTTCATAAATGCCGGAATATCAACAAAGCAGATCGATACACCTGTGGTTTCAGTTGTAATATGATAGTAATCGTCACTAATACAGAACATCGAACCCTACCTTATTATGCACGACTGAACATATTTTTTTGCAATATCAGCAAAAGCATTTATTTCTTGTTCCTGAAAAACCGCCCCCTGCCTGGCGAAAAAACCAGGATTCAGAATATTGTCAGGATTAAAGTTCTGAAGCGCAAAACGCTTCGCCCCGCTGATCAATTCACTGACCGTCTGAATCATATCGCCATTTACAAAAGGCTTTGCACAGGTCGTCCTGAACTCATACGAAATCGTTGAACCCATTATGATCTGTATACTCTCCACAATTAATTCAGGGTTGGTATCTTTTGCAATTAACGGAAAATAATCTGAAGGTGAAGCCTTAATATCCATCGCAAGATAGTCCACAAGCCCTTCGTCCAGAAGAACCTTAAGTACAGCGGGCCGGCTCCCGTTTGTATCAAGCTTTATCGGATACCCAAGTTCTTTAACCGTTCGGCAAAATGAGACCAGATCCTTTTGAAGTGTCGGCTCGCCACCGGTTATCACGACCCCCTCTAACAGCCCCTTTCGTTTTTCAAGAAATGCAGCAACCGCTTCGGGGTGAAAATCAGTTGCTTCATCATCAGCAACCATTGGAATAAGAGCGGCGTTATGACAGAAGGGGCAAATAAAATTACAGCCGCAGGTGAAAACCACACAACTTATTTTCCCTGGATAATCTATCATCGAACTTTTGATCAATCCACCAATTTTCATTACAAAACATCCCTGTTGACTGCCGGCAAACGGACTGGCTTTATAAAACAAAAAATCGTTCCCGGAAACATAGCCCGGGAACGATAGTCATTAATTCTGTACTTTAACCAATAAAAGGGTCACCATCTCATGCAACAACTTCTGACTCTTCTGCAACCCGGCTCACATCAAACGTCTTACGCATTGAAAATTCGCACTGCTTGCCATTATTCCACTGCTGAACAGGACGAAGATACCCGACAACTCGTGAATAAATTTCAGTCTCACTGTCACACGTACCACAATTCTCTACCTTACCGGTAATATAGCCATGATCAGGACAGACACTGAACGTGGGTGAGAGTGTAAAGTAAGGGAGCCTGAAGTTATTGGCGACTTTACGTACCAGCGCTTTCACATTCTCAATATCAGTCACCTCTTCGCCAAGGAACATATGGAGCACAGTACCGCCTGTGTATTTAGTCTGAAGTTCATCCTGATGCTCAAGCACTTCAAAAATATCATCTGAATAATTGACTGGCAGATGGGTAGAATTTGTATAAAAAGGTTCAGCTCCGCCTTTTGAAGCCTCTTCTTCATTTGCGCAGACAGCATCTGCAAATTTGTTTTTATCTTTCATGGCAAGCCTGTAGCCGGTTCCCTCTGCAGGGGTCGCTTCAAGGTTAAAGATATCACCTGTCTCTTCCTGAATCTCTTCCATCCGCATCCTGATATGATCCATGACTCTAAGCGCAAATGCCTGCCCCTTTTCCGTGGCAATACCTTCACTCATAAAATTCAGACAGGCTTCATGCATGCCGATTATACCAATAGTTGAAAAATGATTTTTCCAAAAAACGCCACTCTGTTCCTTGATATGTCTCAGATAAAATTTTGAGTATGGATAGAGATTTCTGTCTGTAAATTTCTCAAGAACTTTACGCTTGATTATAAGACTCTCTTTTGCCAATCCAATATTTTTATCAAGGCGCTTTAAAAAGTCATCCTCAGTCACTGCAATATAACCAATACGTGGCAGGTTAATTGTGACAACACCGATCGATCCGGTAAGTGGATTTGCACCAAAAAGCCCGCCGCCTCTTTTTCTAAGTTCTCTGTTATCGAGCCTCAATCTGCAGCACATTGACCGTGCATCATCAGGAGACATATCAGAGTTTACAAAATTTGAAAAATAAGGAATACCGTATTTACCGGTCATTTTCCACAGAGGTTCAAGGTTTGGATTGTCCCAGTTAAAATCTTTCGTAATATTGTATGTCGGAATTGGAAATGTAAAGACACGTCCTTTGGCATCACCTTTCATCATAACCGTTGCAAAGGCTTTATTCAGAACATCCATCTCCTCCTGATAATCGGCATAAGTTGTGTCCTGAAACTCACCGCCGATGACCACGGGTTCATCTTTCAATATGGATGGGACAAAAAGATCCATTGTTATATTTGTAAAAGGTGTCTGAAACCCAACTCTTGTCGGTATATTGATATTAAAAACAAATTCCTGAATTGCCTGCTCAACCTGTTTATAGTTCAGCTTATCACGGCGGACAAAGGGAGCAAGAAGGGTGTCAAAATTTGAAATAGCCTGTGCCCCGGCGGCTTCTCCCTGAAGGGTATAAAAGAAGTTGACCACCTGCCCAAGCGCTGATCTCAGGTGTGACGGTGGTGCACTTTCTACTTTCCCGGCAACGCCCTTAAAACCAACCTTCAAAAGATCCTGAAGGTCCCAGCCCACGCAATAGACAGAGAGGAGGCTCAGATCATGAATATGAATATCGCCTTCATTATGCGCGTTTCTGATCTCAGATGGATATATTTTATTCAGCCAGTACTCAGCTGTAATATCAGAAGAGATGTAATTATTAAGCCCCTGAAGAGAATAACTCATATTGCTGTTCTCTTTAATTTTCCAGTCAAGCTTTTCAATATAGTTTTGCATCATGTCCGTGTTGGACTTGATGGTAATTTTCCTGATTTGAGCACGTTGTTCTCTGTATATAATATAGGATTTTGCCGTTTTAAAATGTGTTGAGTCGAGAAGCACCCGTTCAACAATATCCTGAATATCCTCGACTTCAGGTTCCTGGCCCAGACGAAGCTCGCGGGCAAGTGTAAGAACGCGGAGCGTCAGTTTTTTTGCATCTCTTTCTGAAAACTCACCTGATATTTTACCGGCTTTACCGATTGCAGCTGTTATTTTTGAAGAATCAAATTCAACTACTTCACCATTTCTTTTTTTTATTTTGTCAAACAATGTTTACCCCCCGTAAGTTAAAGTATTTATCAGCGCCAAATAACAACTCAAATATCCAGTGATAAAAACAGAACAATCGTTATTGAATTCGTACCTGAAATAAAGCTATGGATTTATAAAATAATTTTTTTAACAGTAACAAGCAACAGATCGAAGAAAAATCATAAAAAACCATTTAAGATGGGCACAGTTTCGCACAACATATGGTAGGTGTCAAGTCAATTTTTCAACATATGGTATTATTTAATTTTAGACACCCACAGGTAAAAATCACTAAATATTTCAGTTTAATATGTACGATTCCCTCATTCTTAACTTGATTTTTTCCATCGTTTACGCAATAAACATTAGGAACGAAAATGAACCAGACACCATTAACTTTTTCCAGATAAAAGCAGATAGAGATGGAACAGAATCCCGTTTTTCGAAAAATCATTGTTGCATGGTACGACTCAGAGACCGCATGTATTATTGTCATTATAACAATGCTGTTAGTTCTTCTGTTTGGAATAGCAGGGGCTTCAGTGGCGTCAGCGATACCGACATACAATGACTATATCTGGCTGCCTGTTACACTGATCACCCTGTGTACCTTTATCATTTTCTCTGCCGTTTTCCGACTTATGAGGCTTTATTCCGATTAATGATTGAATTATTATTAAATTAAAGATATATCCGTCTGGTTAAAAATTAACGGAAAACGAATAAACAGGTAACAGACTATTATAAATGGATGACTATTTGGAACATTACAAAAAAGAACTAAACTTTTCGGATATCAATCTTTCAAGGCAACTCTTCGGGGAGCGTAACAGCCATCTTGAAAGAATAGCCGATATGCTCGCTATCACAATAAATGCGCGTGGAAACACAGTAACAATTGCGGGTGATTCAATTTCAGTGGATCTTGCTGAGAACGTTCTAAACCAGTTATACAGTCTTATTAAACAAAGATTCCCGGTATACCCGAGAGATATAGATCACGCTGTTAAGACCTTAAGTGCCGATGACAAAATCAAACTTAAAGATATCTTTATGGATACGGTCTATGTGACCGCTTCAAAACGGGCAATAACCCCGAAAAACCCTGCTCAAAAAAATTATATTGATGCAATAAGAAATCATGATATCGTTTTTGGTATTGGCCCTGCAGGAACCGGGAAAACATACCTGGCGATGGCCATGGCTGTTGCAGCACTAACATCCGGCAGTGTTAATAAAATCATTTTAACACGGCCGGCAGTTGAAGCCGGTGAATCGCTTGGATTCCTGCCCGGCGACCTTGCAGAAAAGGTGGATCCTTATCTTAGACCACTCTATGACGCACTTTACGATATGCTGCACTTTGAAAAAGTGGGCGCCATGATGGAACGTGGGGCCATTGAGGTTGCACCGCTTGCCTTTATGAGGGGCCGTACTCTTAATAACGCCTTTATCATTCTTGATGAGGCTCAGAATACGACCAGTGAACAAATGAAAATGTTTCTAACCCGCATGGGTTTTAATTCAAAAGCAGTCATTACCGGGGATATTACCCAGATAGACCTGCCGAAAGAAAAAAAGCCGGGACTTGTTGATGCCATGGAAGTCCTTAAGGATATAAACGGTATTAAGTTTTCTACATTTTCTAAGCATGATGTCGTGAGACACAAGCTTGTAATGAAAATTATTTCAGCATATGAAAAACACGGTAATTGATTTTTTAGAAAATAAAGAATATGCTAAATGAATATACTAACGCCCAGGGAGAATTTTACTTAAAATCATCAGTGCTTTAAACACCATGCTGTTTATGATTATAATAAGGATGTATGGCTCTGAGAATTCACTATATTGAAAAAACTGAGGATTGTTTTTTCATAAGAGAGTCTACGATTTTAAGTTACCATTATGAAAAAAGACACGTCTTTTAAAAAGTCCGTAATACGATATGTTCTGTCCAGCACCAAGGTTCTTTGGGTGATGCTGGCCGTTTTCACCCTACTTTTTGCATTCATTCTCTTCCCGCATTCAAGTCCATCAAAATTCACATACAAATTAGGTGACATTGCCAAAAAAGATATTAAGGCTTCCAAGGATTTCTTTATTAAAGATAAGGAAGCGACTGATCTTAACAGAGACTTAGCTGTTAAATCTGTACTTACAGTGTACGACCACAACACGGTTCTTGCCAGTGAGTTGTCACAGCGAATCAGAAAAGTGTTTGGTGAGTACCGTGCAATTTTTGCAGACGAATCAGTAATCCCCGCAGACAGCAGTTCAAAACCGGCTATTGACGATCATAACGGTACACTTTCAGCTACAGGCTTACCGGAAACATCGCCACATGCACTGGCCTGGGCAAAAAAGCCATTATTTGAAAAAAAACTTGGCCTGAAAGTCGCTAAAGCAAAGTATCAGAGCCTCGAAAAAAAGAAATTTGATATAGAAATTGAAAACCTGATCTGCCAGATCCTGTTTAAGGTTCTCGACAACGGTATTGTTGCCAATAAAGAAATCCTTCTGCGAAATCAGGAAAAAGGAATTACCCTTGTTGATGTTGCTAACAAGGAAGAAAAAGTTGAGCAGAATCTAAAAAAGTTCTATGGTCTTGAACAAGCTCAGGAGGTTTCAAGAATAGTCGCTGAACCACTGTTCAAAAATGTTGATTATGAAATCAGAGACATCGTCATCGATTTTACCCTACGCCTGCTTCAACCCAATATCACGCTGAATAGAAGTGACACAGAGGAAAGAAAAAAGAGAGCTGAATCTGAAACAGGTGTTACTCTATTCAGAGTTAAAGCCGGTGAAATGATTCTAAGGGAGGGTGACAGAGTCTCCCAGACCCAGCTGGGCAGATTACAGGCAATGATGAATGAAACAGAAAAAAGCAGAATCGGTGCAACGCTCGAAAGCATCGGTGTCGCACTTCTTGTCATCCTGATCCTATCAACCATTTATGCAATGAACCTTATGCCGAAGAATGAAATAACACCGACGCATAACAAAAACATCCTGTTTATTGTCTGTATCCTTGCAACATTTCTTTGCATTGCAAAAATTTCCGCTTCCGTTCCAGGGGTCATAAACGCTACGGTCTCATTTGAAATACCGAACAGTGCAGTATTATACGGGATGCCTTTATCTGCCGGAGCCATGACAATCTGTCTCTTTATGGGCCTTGAAGTTGCATTACCTTTTGCACTGGTTTTTGCCATACTTGTAGCCCTTATATTTGATAATCAGCTTGGTATTTTTACTTTTTTCCTTTTAAGCGGCACCGTAGGTGCCTACTGGACCAGAAACTGCCGGGAACGTAAGGTATTTATCAAAGCCGGTGCAAAAACAGGGCTTTTGAATGTCTTCTTCGCAACGGCAATCATTATTTATTCAGGCGAAACATCTTTAGAGGTTTTTCTGTGGAGCTGGCTTTTTGCCTTTTCCGGAGGGGTTGCGGCAGGTATTGTAACTGCCGGACTGGGTCCGCTTATTGAAATGATTTTTGACTATACAACAGATATCAAGTTGCTGGAACTGGCAAACCTTGAACAACCCCTTTTAAGACGCCTGATGATTGAAGCGCCGGGGACTTATAATCACAGTGTTATCGTTGGGACAATGGCTGACGCCGTGGCATCAGAAATTGGTGCCAACCCGCTTCTTGCCAGAGTCTGTGGTTATTATCATGATATTGGAAAAATTGAAAAAGCCCAGTATTTTATTGAAAACCAGCATGGTGGTAAAAATAAGCACGATAAGCTGGCCCCATCAATGTCCGCACTTATCATCACCGGTCATATAAAAAACGGTGTCGAAATAGCAAAAAAATATAAACTCGGAAAACCGATTATTGACACGATAAAGCAGCACCACGGCTCCAGTACTCTGGAATTCTTCTATGAAAAAGCCAAAAGCCAGTTGAAAGAAGGTGATCAGGCTGTCAATCATGGAGACTTCCAATACCCCGGGCCGAAACCTCAAACCATCGAGGCCGGTATCGTAATGATTGCCGATGTTGTAGAAGCCGCATCACGCACGCTGGACGATCCGACACCGGCAAGAATTCAGGGACTGGTGCAAAATCTTATTAATAAAATTTTTTCAGACGGGCAACTCGATTATTGTGAAATTACACTGAAAGATCTGCATAGTATCGCCAAGCGGTTTAATCAGATCTTAAGCGGAATTCACCACCACAGAATCAAGTATCCTGAAAAAACCCCGGCGACCAATGGAAAAGTGAAAAATGGAGATTCTAATAAGCAATCAGCAACAGAAGCACAAGGTGAACCTGAAAACGATCCGGGACAAAGCTCAACGCATCTTAAGCGCCTTGGCATTAATTGATGAAGAACTATCCCTTCTGATCGTTGATGATGAAGAGATAGAAAAACTGAACACTGAATACCGCGGTAAAGCAAAACCGACCAACGTCCTCTCGTTTCCCATGAGGGACGGTGAACCACCTTATATATCATCCCTTCTGGGTGACGTTGTAATTTCTTCCGAGACAAACAAAAAGGAAGCAGATGATGCCGGTATTACGTTTGACGAGCGATTTTCTCAGCTGCTTATCCACGGCATACTACACCTTATCGGCTATGATCACGAGCTCTCCGTTGAGGATGCAGTTGCCATGGAAGAAAAAAGCCTTGAACTTTTAAAAATTATCGAGAATAACCCTGAATTAAACGCATTTTAAAATCAGAGAACCTAATAGAATACAGACTTTTGCAAAACAAGGAGATAGACTATGGCTGGTTTAGCTGTAAATGTAGATCACATAGCAACACTAAGACAGGCACGGGGAACGAATTATCCGGATCCGGTTGCAGCTGCGGCAATTGCAGAACTCGCAGGCGCAGACGGAATTGTAGCGCACCTGAGGGAAGACAGACGCCATATGCAGGATCGTGATATAAAACTGCTTCGCCAGACTGTAAAGACAAAACTGATCCTTGAGATGGGCGCCACCCCGGAGATGACCGGCATTGCCCTTGATGTTAAACCGGATTTAGTTACCCTTGTACCGGAAAAACGTGAAGAACTCACAACCGAAGGTGGGCTCGATCTTGTCATGCATAAAGATAACGTGGGTGAGGTGGTTGAGAATCTCCAAAGCGCCGGTATTCCCGTCAGTATATTCATAGATCCGGATGTTGAACAGATTAAACTCGCCCACAGAATCAATGCTGATATGATTGAAATACATACGGGGGTTTTTTGTGATGAAACATCCCCGTCAAAACGTAATAAGGCTTTTTCCGATATTGTTAATGCAGCAAAAGTTGCAAGTAAACTGAATTTAGGTGTTAATGCAGGACACGGGATCTGCTTCAATTCGATAAAAGCATTTGCCGGCCTTCATGAAATTGATGAGTTCAGTATCGGGCACAGTATAATCTCAAGAGCGGCTCTTTCAGGTCTGGAGACAGCTGTTAGAGACATGGTTCGTCTTATCAACCAGTTATAGAAAGACCATGGGAGCCCTTTAAAATGATCCTTGTTACAGCCTGGCAGATGAGTCAGATGGATAAAAAAACCATCGAAACCTATGGCATACCCGGCGCCGTTCTAATGGAGAATGCAGGCAGGGGTGCAACCCAGGTCCTGTATAAAAAATTCGGCACCCTAAAAGACAAAAAAATCGGTATTATTGCCGGAGGCGGAAATAACGGCGGTGATGGTTTCGTTATTGCAAGATATCTGGCACACAGGAATATCAATACAATAGTATATCTTCTATCTGACAAAGAAAACATTAAGGGAGATGCAGCCTTAAACCTCGACCTGCTGACAGACATCAACGTACCGGTCATTGAAATCAACACTCAGAAAGCACTCCTTCACCATAAATCAGCCATGACCAATTGCGATATATGGGTGGATGCCATCTTTGGGACAGGTCTTAATGCAGACGTTACCGGTTTTTTAAAATCCGTCATTCAGTTTATAAACAGTCTTGACAAGCCGGTTCTTGCTGTGGATATTCCATCAGGACTTCATCCTGATACAGGCCAGCCTTTAGGCACATGTATCCAAGCCGATGTAACGGCAACATTTGGATTTGCCAAAACAGGCCACATAACCTATCCGGGCATGAATTACTGCGGCAGCATCGAAATTATTGACATTGGTATCCCGCCGCATATAGCCCGTGAAGCGCTTCCCTCTGTCCACTTGTTGACGCCGGACGCTATCAGTGCCACTTTCAAGGCAAGACCCGTCAGTGCCCACAAGGGAACAACCGGACACCTTCTTATTATTGCAGGTTCCAAAGGGAAAACCGGGGCGGCTGTTCTGACTGCCATGGCAGCCATGCGTTCCGGAGCCGGACTTGTAACCACCGGCACACCGGCCAGCCAAAGCTCTGTTCTTGAAACAATGTGTACTGAGGCTATGACGCTGCCACTCCCTGAAACCAAAAATTCAACATTATCAAAGACTGCCTTTGAGCAGGTCATGGCAGCGTTCGCTGGGAAAAAATGCATCGCCATAGGCCCCGGCATCGGTACAGAGAGGCAGACAGCCGAGTTGGTACACAGGGTGGTTGAAAATGCTGAAATCCCCGTCGTCATCGATGCGGATGGGCTAAACTGTGTTGCAGAAAATCCAAAAATTTTACTCAACATGAAAGCCCCTGCAATCTTAACACCCCACCCGGGCGAAATGGCCAGACTTACCGGTAAATCCATAGAAACAATACAAAAAAACAGAATAAAAGCTGCCGAAGACTTTGCAAAAAAGTATAAAGTCATTCTCGTTTTAAAAGGTGCACGAACCGTCATTGCACATCCCGATGGTGAGGTTTTTATCAATCCCACAGGAAGTCCTGCCATGGCATCAGGGGGTATGGGAGATGTTCTGACAGGCATGATCTCCAGCTTTATGACTCAGGATTATTCACCTGCTGAAGCTGCCAATGCCGGCGTGTATCTGCATGGCCTTATTGGAGAATCTCTTGCAGAAACAATTGGACCGGCCGGTATTATTGCTTCGGATATTATTTCAAAAATACCAGCATTTATTAAACAAATGGCCGAAGGGAGCCTCCCGCCGTTAAAAAATATTAACACCTGGTTTTAAGCATCAGCATAATTAAGCCGGTTCATCCGGGCAAGGCAGTATATATGACACAATCAATAGATATTAATATAAAGGGAGAGCAGTCAATTCATGCCGACTCCCTTCAAGAGACTTTTGAAATAGGTGTTGAAATAGGTTCAAAGCTCTCATCAAAAACACTCATCACCCTTAATGGCGACCTGGGAAGCGGAAAAACATCGTTTGTCCAGGGGCTTGCCAGAGGGCTCGATGTCCCGTCTGAGTATTATATTACAAGTCCTACATATAATATCATCAATGAATATCCCGGCAGGCACACACTCTACCATATGGATCTGTACAGAATTGGTGATTCTGACGAGCTGTATGACATCGGATTTGATGACATTATTGAAGGAAGCGGCATCGTAGCAATCGAGTGGCCGGACAGACTTCCTGAGGGATGGCTGCTTCCGGATATCGAGATTTCCATTAACATCACCCCCCATGACACCAGAATTTTTTCCATCACAATCAATTAGAAATTGCAGGGTTAACACATTTGGATTACTGGGTATATCATTTCAGGTAAATGGAAACTTTGGGTAAACGCAGATAAATTATATACTATGAGTATGTTGTTGAAATTATAGCAAATTAAAATGTGTACCAGCTTTGCATGCGTTTACCCTGTTAGAAATCGCATATAGTATGGACTTTACCCGTCAGATTTGATAGGAGACTTTGAAATACTTTTGCAAGCAGGCAGCAATTGCCTGACTTAATTTCAGCCTGACCATCGGCAATGTAAAAATCCGGTGGTTTTTCGTTCGGGCAGCAACAGCCCTGCCAGGGAGATAAAATGGGTATCATTGTACAAAAATACGGCGGTACATCAGTTGGTGATATTGACCGTATACGTAATGTCGCAAAGAGAGTTGCCAAAACATATGATGCGGGACATGATGTTGTCGTAGTTCTTTCAGCAATGTCAGGTGTAACAGACACACTGATCGATATGGCTCATAAAGCCTGTGAGGTTCCGGATAAGCGGGAACTTGATGTCTTAATGTCAACAGGGGAACAGACCACCGTTGCATTAATGGCTATGACGCTTCACTCAATGAATTATGAAGCCGAATCCCTTCTGGGCTTTCAGGCCGACATTCTGACAGATGGCAGCGCTTCAAAGGCAAGAATCATGAGTATCGGCGGCGAAAGAATCAAATCGCTTCTCGGTCAGAAAAAGATTGTTATTATTGCAGGTTTTCAGGGAATAGACCCTAACGGAAACATCACAACACTTGGACGTGGCGGATCAGACACATCAGCAGTTGCTGTTGCAGCTGCCGTAAAAGCGGACAAATGTGAAATTTATACAGATGTTGATGGCGTATACACAACAGATCCACGTATTTGTGATAAGGCGCGCAAACTCAACAAAATTTCCTATGATGAAATGCTTGAGATGGCCAGTCTCGGAGCCAAAGTCCTCCAGATACGTTCGGTTGGGTTTGCAAAAAAATATAATGTTCCGGTTCACGTGAGATCATCTTTTAACGAGGAGGAAGGCACAATGGTTGTTGGAGAAGATTCCGGCATGGAGCAGCTTGTAGTATCAGGCGTAACTTTAGATAAAAATGAAGCACGAATCACGATAAAGAAAGTTCCGGATCAGCCCGGTGTATCGTCCAAAGTTTTTGTACCGCTTGCAGAAGCAGGCATTCAGGTCGATATGATTATTCAGAATACCCGTCAGGGTGGTGAGACTGACCTTACTTTCACCGTTGGAAAAAACGATTTCAAACAGGCGATTGAAATAGCACAGGAGGTTTCAAATGCCATCGGCGGCCAGGAAGTTCTGACAGCTGATGAAATTGCAAAAGTTTCCGTGATTGGTGTTGGCATGAAAAACCATGCAGGCGTTGCAGCAAAAATGTTTTCAACGCTCGCTTCTGAAAATATTAATATCAGGTTAATCAGTACATCAGAGATCAGAATTTCATGTGTGGTGGAAGAGAAATATGGAGAACTCGCAGTACGTGTTCTTCATGATGCCTTTGATCTTGATAAAATATAGCAACTTAAAGAAGAAAAGCTGATTATGAAACATTTTAATTCAGATCAGCTTTTGTTTATATCAGTTACAGGGGGTCTGCTTCTGCTTTTAATACTATGCCGAAGCTGCTCCCTTTTTTGATGGCTTCGTAAAAAGCCCAATATCTGCGTTGCGCTGCACCCTCGTCGTTCAACGTACCTTAAGTACGACTCACTCCCCGGGATTTGCGACGCCTTGATCTTGAACTTTTTTCTTTGCCATCATTCGATGCCTGCCATCATTCGATGCCTGCCATCATTCGATGCCTGTCATGATTAGACTCTCAATAAAGTATGGCTTCGTAAAGATCTTCAGAAATACTTAAGCAAAGAACCTGCCGGGATATTATCCGGATTTGTATTCCATTGATATCTTATTCTGCAGATTCGAAACCTGAATCAGTGATTCCTTAAGCATCGTTTTCTCTATTGCCGCCAACCTCTTCGGGTTCAGCTGATTATCAGGCATTTTCCCCCTTGCCATCATATATGCCTGATGTTCAAATCGAAGCCCCATCAGATATTTATAGGTAAGCTGGATTTCCTTAAACAGATCATCAGTGATATGCCCGTTGGCATTCAGCTGTTTCAAACGCCCCAGTGTGCTCTGATCATTAATCTGATTTTTCAACGCATATAGTCTTGCAAAGTCGACAATCGGTGTCATCGCCTTCTTAATACTAAAGGTATTTTTATTTTTACCGGAAGACTCAAGCACAATATTTTTAAAAAACCCGAGTGGCGGTTTAAAACGGAGACAATTCTGAGCCAGGTAATAGAAAAAAAGTGGCTTGGTCGCCATCAGCCGGTTCAACTCGTCATAAAGTTCTCCGGTCAATGTCAGATCGCCTGCCACCCCCCTGAAATCGAAAAATATACTCGAATCCAGAATGGCATCCGGCTCCATGGAATTAACCCAGGATCGGAAATATTGTTTCCAGACAGAGACAGGCTGACACCACTTAGGATTTTTCGCCATAATGTCACCGTCACAAAAAGTATACCCGGCCTCGTCTAACCATCCGCAGACCCTGGTGCCAAATGCGAGAAAGTATTTTTTGACCTCTTCTTCTTTTTCCGGGTCAACATCTTCATATACAATCGCATTATCCTGATCGGTTGCAAGTGATTGTTCCTGACGGCCAACACTGCCGAGCGCCATAAAAGTAAACTTCACCGGCGGCCTCCCCATCTCGTCTGTTGCAAAAGAGATCAACTTCTTCATAATCGCTTCAGACACAGCTGACACCAGCCTCGAAAGATGCCTGATATCAGCGCCACTATCTATAAGCGCACGAACAAGCCGGGGCAGACGCTTCCTGATTTCAAAAATCTGTTCAGGCGTCTTAGCAACATAGACATCTCTTAAAAGCATTGCCAGTGGGTATTTAAGTGACCTAAGTACTTCAAGGTCATTAATCACCCCGGCAATATCACCCCGATTATTACGTACAGCCAGATGCGTCACATTCTCTTCAAGCATGACAAGCAATGCTTCAAACATCAAAGATTGCTCCGGCACTGAAATCACCGGCGAGCTCATCAATTCTGAAACCGGCATACCCTGGTAGTGCTCACTCTCATCAGCCAGGCCGCCACGAATATCATAATCGGTCAGAATCCCTGTATAATCATCCTCAACGGAATCATAGACAAGAATGGCACTTGCATCCGAGTCAGTCATTTTTTTAACAGCGTCAATCACTAAACTGTCAATACTGCATGTCGGCAATGATTCCTTATTAATTTGAATCGGCTGATTCATAAAAAGGAGTGCCGCCTGAAGCTCAACAATAAGATTTTCCCTTTCAGTCTCCGCTTTTTTAATGTCGGTAATATCTTCAACCAACCCGTCACAGTATAAGGGCTCACCATTCTCATCATCCACCAGATTGGCTGAGAGCGAAATAATTCTCGGCGGCCCTGTTTCACTGATTATTTCAAGTTCAATATGTTTTACAACCCGCTCTTTTACAAGCTCACAGACAAATTCTTTCCCTTCCAGCTGATTATGAAAAAGATCCGTAACCCGCGTCCTGAAAAGCTCACCAACATCCTGTTTCCCGAAAATAGAGACTGCCGCAGGATTGGCCTCAATAAACCGCCCTGCCCCACCCATCTTTGTTCTGAAGACACCAACACTGATATTATGCGTAAGGAGCTCATATTTTTCAATACTTGCCCCAAGCTCGCCTTCGATCTTTTTATGGGAACTGATATCTCTTACAATGGTAATAAACCCTTCCCTGCCGGCAATATCGATACGGGAGCTGGTCAGCGCTACATCGAGCACCTCCCCCTCCCGGGTTTTCAGACGGGATTCATACTGCAAAGGGGTTGCACGCTCACCATTCATAACTGCCTGAAAGGTATAGAACCCAGGATTTTCACCATTTCCATGATCAAAAAAGAGGCTGTATTCAGAAGCACTCAGTTCATCTTTTGTATACCCCAACATCCGCTGCATGGTTTTATTGGAATAGATAAACTGGGTCCCGAATGACATGATAATCCCTTCATTTGCAGCCTCAACAAGGGTTCGGTATTTCTCACGGGACTCCTGAAGCCCTCTCTCTTTTTTCTGACGATCGGCTTCAATTTTAATACTTTCACGGGTAATATAAATAAGCAGCACTGCGATAACCGCAATAATGATAATCGATATATTGATCAGCCTGCTGGTCAGACTTTTTATCTCTTTTTCCACAACTTCCAGATAAATACCGGTTCCGATAACCCAGTTCCATGGTTCAAAAAACCTCACATAGGAAATCTTTGGCACAACGCGACCGGATCCATCTGTTGTCTCCCACATGTATCTCACATAACCGGCATTCTTTGTTTTGGCGATCTCAACAAATTCACAAAAAAGCTGTTTCCCGTTTACATCCCGGAATTCTGTCAGATCCAGCCCGGTAAGATCCGGCCTGTATGGATGCATTATCATTCGTGGATGCATATCCGTCACCCAGAAATAATCCTTTACCTCATCTCCGTACCGTAATGCCTGAAGCGCAAAGACGGCTCTCTGCTGAGCTTCATCCCGGCTTAAAACACCCTCTCTCTCTTCCTGTTCGATCTTTGCAATAATACTCCAGGCAGAGTTGGTCAGCTCCTTAACCGTCTCCTTTCTGCTTTCAAGCATGCCGTCTTCAAATGCAGGAATGATAATCTGAAAAATAGAGATAATAAAAAGCGATATGGCAAAGACAGACGGCAGAATAATCCTTACAAAAAAGAGACGCCAGCGCTGTTGAGACTCAAGTTCCAAAAAAAGCTCCTTAAACCTGTTTTGTTAATTATTTTGCAAAAGTTGATGCATTCGTAAAAAGTATTAAGATGGCTCCGCTTATTTGTCAAGATAATAGGCCGTTATCCTGCCTTGTGGCAAAGATTGAACTGTGTTAAGGAAAAGATAGTTCACAGTAGATATATCGATTTAATAATTAGTGAGTTTTTCGCATATGAGTCAACTATAAATAAGTGGTTTACCGCGGTAGGCCTGTTTGCCTGTTTGCCGGTTTTGCCGGTTTTGCCGGTTTTGCCGGTTTTGCCGGTT
>JQIA01000169.1_pt1 | contig 30094 bp, 18 predicted proteins | sample 811431 | NCBI WGS metagenome assembly JQIA01 (sample SAMN02998118, study PRJNA258478) | marine sediment metagenome | biome: marine; feature: seafloor; material: sediment; isolation source: oil-polluted sediment collected from 3 locations (0.5 km, 0.7 km and 0.9 km)... | place: USA: Gulf of Mexico ...
CCATGCTCTGTCATCAGAAATTGAAAAATGCACAGCAGCAGGTATGGATTCGTACGTTGCAAAACCAATTGACACTAAAAATCTGTTTTCAGAACTTGTTAAATGGGTCAAGCCAGTCAAAAGACTGATTGAAATTTCTGAGATTAAATTACCTAAAGAAGAAATAGAAGAGGGCACAGAACTGCCAAAACCTGGGTTAAATGATTTTCCGGAAACGCTCCCGGGAATCGACATTGTCTCAGGGCTCGAGAAAGTCGCAGGTAATAAAAAATTATATAAAAAACTTCTGATTAAATTTTATACCAAAAATCGCGATGCCAAAGACGAAATAATAAAGTTTATCAAAGATAATAATAAGGAAGAAGCCGTTCGACTTGCCCATACCATAAAAGGAATCGCAGGTAATCTTGGCGCAGATAAACTTTTTAATGAAGCTGGCAGGCTTGAAACTTTCATTATTAATAATTTTCCCGAACTTCCGGACTCTGAACTGAAAACATTTGATAAAGAACTTTCTGTTGTCTTTAATGGTATAGAACCCTATGCGAACAGAACAGTCGAAAGCAATGTTGTTGAAACTCAAGTAAATAAAACACCCGGAAAAAATATTGATATTGAAAAAACAAAAATTAAAATAAAGGCTATTACAGCGTTAATCGAAGAGGATCTTGAAGAGACTAAGGGAAAGATAGATAAACTCCAGAAATACTTGTCCGGCTATATACCTGCAGACATATTCAACAGAATAGCAACATATATCGATGAATATGAAACAGATGCTGTCATTGACGAACTGAATAAACTCCTAACGATACTTGATTCAGTTAAAAGTACCGATGAAACAACTGAGGAAACATCGGTAAAAGATCAAAAAATACTTATTGTTGATGATGCGACTGAAAATATTGAAATTTTAATGGAACTCCTTAAATCAGAGTATAAAATGATTGCTGCTAAAAACGGAGAACGCGCTTTAAAACTTGCATTGTCAGCCCAACCACCAGACCTGATACTGCTTGATATAAATATGCCCGGAATGGATGGCTATGAAGTTTGTACACGATTAAAAGAATCTGAGCAGACACAGGATATCCCAATCATATTCATCACAGCCGCTTCGGAAGTGAATGATCAGGCAAAGGGATTTGAACTTGGAGCCGTTGATTATATAACAAAACCGATTACGCCGATCATTGTCAAAATGAGGGTAAAAACACAGTTAAAAATAAAAAAACAACAGGATATTCTGTCTAATCTTGCGACTATAGACGGACTTACGCAGATACCCAACAGAAGACGATTTGACGATGTACTCGATTCTGAATGGAAACGTGGCAAGAGAGACAGTAAGCCACTATCAATCATTTTAATGGACATCGACCACTTTAAACAGTTTAATGATAATTACGGCCATCAGCCTGGTGATGAATGCCTTAAAAAGGTGGCACAGGCGCTGTCTTCCGTATGCAAAAGAGGCGCTGATCTTGTGGCACGTTATGGCGGTGAAGAGTTTGTAGCTGTGCTTCCTGATACCGATACTGAAGGAGCAACAAAAATAGCCGGCATGATGAAGGACAGAGTCGAAGATTTAAACGTAAAACATGATTTTTCTACAGCGGCAAAACATATAACCATAAGCCAGGGTGTTGTTACAATTATTCCATCAAACCAATTTTCACCGCAACAAATTGTAGAACTTGCTGACAACGGATTATATAGTGCCAAAGAGAGCGGCAGAAATCGATATGTTGTAAATAATCCGGACTGACAAACAGATTCTTTTTTCTGAAAAAACCAGATCATCTGACATCAAATAATAAAAATATACAGGGGAGCGATATTATTCACATGTGGAGTTGTATCTATTTTTTGAATAATAAAAGTTTACATAATATATCTTATCAGACGTTGCAATAAGATTTAATTTTCCGGACAAATCATATCCATCTGTAATATTTACTTTTTATATCAAAACAAACATTTCCATGGTTCCTCTAATGAATTATTTATCAGTTTATTAATTACAATCATTTCGGGTTTAGCACGGGATAAATCTGTTTGTTAAAAATCAGTACGACTTTATAAATATTGAACCTGAAGTTCATCTGTGCTAGATTGTAATGTTTTTTTACAGGACTAAAGGTTTAAAATTTTTGAGTGGGTTTTGGCGTGACTATACTGAACGAAAATAAAACAAAAACAATCTATACTGTTTCAGAGCTTACATCTGAAATAAAGTACATACTTGAAGATAGATACCCGTTTATCTGGATTAATGGTGAAGTTTCAAATCTTGCCCGCCCGTCATCAGGTCATCTGTATTTCACCCTAAAAGATAAAAAGGCCCAGATCAGTTCGGTCATGTTTCGTTCTCAGGCCCGAAATCTAAAATTTGATCTTAAAAACGGGCTTGAAATAACAGGTTTCGGCAGAATCAGCCTCTATGAACCCCGTGGTTCATATCAGTTTATCTTTGAATTTATTGAACCTAAAGGTGCAGGCGCACTTCAACTCGCGTTCGAACAACTAAAAGAAAAACTATCCAACGAAGGTCTTTTCGATACGATCCACAAGAAAAAACTGCCTTTTTTACCTCAAAGACTCAGTATCATTACCTCTCCGTCCGGGGCTGTTATTCATGATATTCAGAACGTCATTAACAGACGGTTTTCCAATGTCATTATTGAAATCCTGCCGGTAGGTGTTCAGGGAACTGGTTCTGACATTGAAATTGCTACCGCAATTAAAACTGTTAATAAAAGATCCGTATCAGATGTAATTATTATTGCCAGAGGTGGTGGCTCCATAGAGGATCTTGCGTCTTTTAATGCTGAAATTGTTGCACGCGCAATATTTGGTTCAGTGATCCCTGTTGTCTCAGCCGTTGGCCACGAAACGGACTATACAATCTGTGACTTTGTATCCGACCTCCGTGCGCCAACACCGTCTGCAGCTGCAGAAATCGTTATGCCCGACAAAAATGAACTAAAGATAAGGCTTTCACAACTACAAACCGGCCTGATAAACAGTTTAAAAAATAATCTGGTTAAAAAGCGGAATCAACTGGACTACCTTGCTTCAAGGCTTATAAACCCAAAAAGAAGAATTCATGACTTACAGTTTTTAATTGAAGACCTTGGCAGCAGGCTTCACCGATCAATAAATAATGCCACGAAAAACAAGCGAAACGCCTTAAACTGGCGAATAGAAAAATTAATTTTATGCAGCCCGTTAAAGAAAACAAGCCTGTTGAAAAGCAATCTTAAACATCAGAATAATATAATGATTTCTGCCGTTGGCAGCATCATTCAGAATAAACGACAACAACTCGACATGCTAAACAGCAGACTAAACAGCCTTAACCCTTCAGCGGTACTTAACCGGGGTTTCAGTATTACAAGGACGATCCCGAAAGGAAAAATCGTAAGTGACTCTGATTCTGTAAAAATTGAACAGGAACTTGAGGTTATTTTTTCTAAAGGGGCAATAACCTGCAGTGTCAAAGGAGTGAAATAGAATGGCTACAAAATCATTTGAAACATCGATTGAGGAGCTCGAACAAATTGTCAACGACCTTGAATCGGGTGACTTGTCTCTTGAAGAATCAATTAAAAAATTTGAAGCGGGTGTCAAACTTTCGAAGACATGCTCAAAAAAGCTGGATGAAACCGAAAAAAAAATTTCAGTTCTGTTAGCCGATAGCGCTGGAAATATGACTGAAAAAGACTTTGAATAACAGAAATAATGACAAAAAAGAACTCAAGGCTGCCACTATGTTTGATTTAAAAAAATACCTTGAAGAGAGTCGCACCTTATTTATAAACAGGCTTTCACAAATCATGGATATCAAATCTGCCGGCTCGGGCCGGCTTCTTGAAGCCATGATTTACTCACTGAATGCCGGAGGAAAACGCCTGCGCCCTATTCTCTGCATTGCTGCAACAGAAGCCGTTGGCGGACAGGCTGACAACTGTCTGACGGCAGCATGTGCGCTTGAAATGATACACACATACTCACTTATCCATGATGATCTTCCCGCCATGGACAATGATGATCTAAGGCGGGGACAACCAACTTGCCATATAAAATTTGATGAAGCAACAGCGATACTTGCAGGTGATGCTCTCCTGACCATGGCTTTTAACATATTGGCATCTGGAGATAATTCTGATAGTAACAATCCGGCAACCAAACTCTCTGTTCTTGAAACGATTTCCCGTGCTGCCGGCCAGCCAGGGATGATTGAAGGACAGATGACCGATATTGAATCCGAAGGCGAAACGCTTGAATTTGATGCACTTGCTAAAATGCATGATCTTAAGACCGGTGCATTAATCACGGCCTCAGTTCTTTCAGGCGCTCTTTTGGGTGGCGGATCAGATGAACAGATAAGAAAACTTGAAAATTATTCAAAATTCATTGGACTCGCCTTTCAGGTTGCTGATGATATATTAAATGTAACAGGTGATCCTGAACTAATGGGAAAGGCAACGGGTACAGATAGTGCTTTAAATAAAGCTACCTACCCTTCCCTGCTCGGCCTTGAAGAGTCGAAAGAATTTGCTGAGGAGCTGATTGAAAAGTCCTTATCCGAACTTAAAAACTTTGGAAAAGAGGCAGATCCCTTAAGGGCAATTGCAGGATACATTATTGAAAGAAATCGTTAGTATAAAATATATGGGGTAAAATAAATTGAGTTTCATTGAACATATTAATTCACCGGATGACCTGAAAAAAATCGATACTGGTGACCTTCCCGAACTTGCAAAAGAAATAAGATCGATTATCGTAGAAACCGTTTCCAAAAACGGCGGCCACCTGGCATCCAATCTGGGGGTTATTGAATTATCAATAGCGCTTCATTATATATATAATGTGCCAACTGACAAGATTGTCTGGGATGTTGGCCACCAGGCTTATACGCATAAATTATTAACCGGCAGGCGGGAAAATTTTCACACACTGAGAAAGATGGGCGGAATTTCAGGCTTTCCTAAAATACATGAAAGCAAATATGATTCCTTTACTACCGGTCACAGCAGTACCTCTATTTCAGCGGGTTTCGGCATGGCATGTGGTAAACATATCAATAACGAAAACGGAAAAGTAATATCGATTATCGGTGATGGCAGCCTAACTGGTGGCCTCGCCTATGAGGGCTTAAATCAGGCAGGAAACGTTTGGAAAAATCAGCTTGTCATTTTAAATGACAATGAAATGTCCATTTCAAAGAATGTCGGCTCCCTCTCCTCCTTTTTAAGCAGAACGTTCTCTGCAAAATACATGCAGGATCTTAAAAATGAATTTAAACGGTTTTTCAAAGCACTGCCAAAAATTGGTGATGACGTTTACCAGCTCGTAAAAAAATCAGAAGAATCATTTAAATCCTTTGTAACACCAGGCATGCTCTTTGAAGCCTTTGACTATGAATATATGGGACCGATAGACGGCCACAACCTTGACCACCTTATCAATATACTGGATAACATTAAAAAAATTAACAAACCCGTTCTGCTTCATATCATAACCCATAAAGGGAAAGGGTATGCACCAGCAGAAGAAAACCCTGTATATTTCCATGGTGTAGGCTCATTTGAAATTCAGACGGGTGACAGCACATCACCAAAAAAGAAAATCCCTTCGTACACAGAAGTCTTTGGCAACACAATGATGAATCTTGCAAAAAACGACGGCAAGATTGTTGCCATTACAGCAGCTATGCCTGAAGGCACCGGCCTTGTTGAATTCTCTGACACATATCCCGATCGCTTTTTTGATGTGGGGATTGCAGAACAACATGGTGTAACGTTTTCTGCGGGTCTTGCTATTGAAGGACTCAAACCGGTTGTGGCAATATACTCAACATTTCTTCAAAGGGCATATGATCAGATCCTTCATGATGTCTGCATCGAAAAACTCCCGGTTGTTTTTGCGATTGACCGTGGTGGGCTCGTCGGTGAGGACGGCCCAACGCATCACGGCCTTTTTGATTATTCATTTCTACGCAGCATGCCGGGAATGGTTATCATGGCACCTAAAGATGAAAACGAACTGGTTCAAATGCTTAAAACGGCCGTTGATTACGATAAGGGACCTGTTGCAGTCAGATACCCTCGTGGTATTGGCGAAGGTGTGGAGATTAATCCATCACCTGAGATTCTTGCAATTGGGTCAGGTGAAGTCCTTGTGGATGGTGACGACATCCTTCTTCTCGCTGCAGGCAGCTCAGTACCTGAAGCACTGGCAGCACAAAAAGAACTCTCGGCACTTGATATAAATGCGTCAGTTATCAATGCAAGATTTATTAAACCCCTTGATCATCAGCTGATAATTAAATATGCAGAAAAAACCGGAAACCTTATTACAATAGAAGAACATGTTGTCGACGGTGGATTTGGAAGCGCTGTACTGGAATGCCTGTGTGACAACAATATATTTAATGTTAAAGTAAAAAGAATTGGCATCAAAGACCAGTTTGTCGAACATGGGCCACAAAATGAGCTTCGAAAAAAATACAAAATCGATTCAACTGAAATAGTGAATGAGGCAAGGACGCTTTTGAAAAAATAATGACAAATAAAAAAAAAACAAGAATAGACCAACTCCTCATTGATAAGGGCTTTGTTAACGATATCAAAACGTCCCGGGCATTCATCATGGCCGGGAAAGTACTGGTAAATAAAATGCCCGTTGATAAACCGGGTGCTTTAATAACGAACAATTCAGAAATTCTTGTCAAAAGTTCTCAAACCCCCTATGTGAGTCGTGGTGCCCTTAAACTGGAAAAAGCGCTTAAAACTCTTGAAATTAGTGTAAATAATGATATATGTCTTGATGTAGGAGCATCAACAGGTGGCTTTACAGACTGCCTTCTTCAGCATGGCGCAGCAAAAGTATACGCTGTCGATGTGGGCTACGGACAACTTGCCTGGAAACTGAGACAGGATAAACGGGTTGTCGTTATCGAACGAACCAATATTCGCAAAATGGACACAGATACGTTAAATGAGCCTGTTGATCTTGTTACGATTGACACATCGTTTATATCCCTGAAGGCAGTTATACCATCAGTTATAAAATTTATGAAAGAAAACGCCCGTATTCTTGCATTGATTAAACCACAGTTTGAAGTTGAAAAAGATGAAGTTGAAAAAGGTGGCGTCGTTAAAGACCCGTTGTTACATGAAAAAATAATCAGTCAACTATCTGAGTTTTTCTTAGAAAATCTAAAGCTGAAGACTGAGGATGTAATAACATCGCCTATTTTAGGACCAAAAGGCAATAAAGAATTTATTATCTCTTTGAAATAAGGAGATATTTGTTATATGGTTACATGTTCAATATAGTAGTGTTTACTGATTATTAGAAATAAGTATTTATTTAAGATATTTATAACGATGATCACATTAAATACAACATGTATAAATTGAAAAATTCTGACAGGAGGTTTCTGAATGAACTTGGAATCTGGAAAACTTAGGAATGTTGCGATAGTTGCCCATGGGGGTGCGGGTAAGACGTCTTTGGCCGAAGCATTGATTTTTAACTCCGGTGCGACAAGCAGGCTGGGACGTGTTGAAGATGGAAATACTGTTATGGACTTCAGTGAAGAAGAACATGAAAGGACTGCTTCTTTGACAAGCAGCTTTTACAATCTTGACTGGAAGAAGAATATTATCAGCATTATTGATACTCCCGGTGATCAGAACTTTTTTTCAGATACAAAAACATGTATGCCTGCTGCAGACGCTGCTGTTGTCGTAATAGAATCTGCAAGCGGTGTTGAAGTAAGAACTGAATCTGCTGTACAGTTTGCGGCAGCCAGCAACCTTCCATGTGTAGCATTTATTAACAAGCTTGATCAGGACCGTTCTAACTTTAGCAATGCCTTTGCAAGCGCTCAGGAACAACTTGAGCCAAAACCTATCCTTGTCCAGCTTCCAATCGGAGAAAAAACAGAGTTCAAAGGTATTATAGATCTGATTGCGAATAAAGCCTATTCATTTGAAAATGGCAAAGCAACTGTCATTGATATCCCGGCTGACATGGCTGATGATGTTGAAGCAGAAAGAGCTGAATTAATTGAGAATATAGCTGAAGCAGATGATGAACTTCTTGAGCGCTATCTTGAAGGCGATGACATTGGAGACGAAGAACTTATAACGGCACTTCAGGTGGGCGTTAAATCAAGACAGTTTATGCCTGTTCTCTGCGGATCTGCAACCCTGAATATGGGGGTTGACCTTCTTGCAAACTTTATCGTTGACTGCATGCCCTCACCTCTTGAACGATCTGCAATGTCGGCAACAGACGCAGACGGCAATGAAATCGAACGTGCATATTCAGCTGACGAACCTCTTTCAGGTTTTGTTTTCAAAACAATCGTTGACCCTTATGCAGGTAGACTTTCTGTATTCAAAATTGTTTCAGGAACACTTTCAAAAGACGGCAACTTCTATAATGTTACAAAAGACTCTAAAGAAAGATACACTCAGCTTCTGTGTCTTCAGGGTAAAGAACAAAAACCAATCACTGAAGCAGGTCCCGGCGCAATTGTAGCATTTGCAAAACTAAAAGATACTTTTTCAGGTGATTCACTTTGCGATGACAACAATAAAATATCGTATAAAACAGCGGCACCTATCGCACCGGTTATCTCTTTTGCTGTTGAAGCAAAAAAACAGGGCGATGAAGATAAGGTATTCTCTTCCCTTAATAAGATTCAGGAAGAAGATCCCTCACTTGGCCTCACAAGAAATGCCGAAACAAAAGAGATTCTTGTATCGGGTATCGGTATGGTTCACATTGAAGCAACCATCGCAAAAATTAAAAGAAAATTCAACGTTGAGATTGGCCTGAATCCTCCGAAAGTACCATACCGCGAAACGATCAAAAAGAAAGTTCGTGTTCAGGGTAAACATAAAAAACAATCTGGTGGTCACGGCCAGTTCGGTGATTGCTGGATTACCATGGAACCTCTTTCAAGTGGAAAAGGGTTTGAATTTGTTGACGCTATCGTTGGTGGTTCAATACCAAAAACCTATATACCTGCAGTTGAGAAAGGTGTTGTCGAAGCCTCTGTCAAAGGTGTTCTTGCCGGTTTTCCATGCGTTGACTTCAGAGTCACTTTAGATGACGGGTCTTATCATGCGGTTGACTCTTCTGAAATGGCATTTAAAATTGCCGGCGGCCTTGCATATAAAAAAGCTGCAGCAGAAGCAAAGGCTGCGCTTCTTGAACCAATAATGAAAATATCTGTCATGGTTCCGGATGAATTTACCGGTGACATCATGGGAGATCTAAACTCAAGACGTGGTAGGGTTCTCGGCATGGACAGTGAGGGGAAATATCAGGTTATAAACGCTCATGTTCCGATGTCAGAAATCCTAACCTATGCACCGGATATTAACTCAATGACAGGTGCTCGTGGTACTTTTACAGTTGAGTTTGACCACTATGCTGAAGTACCGGGCGAGATGTCCTCAAAAATTGTTGAAAAAATAAATGCGGAAAAAGAAGAAGCTTAATTTAAAAAAATATGTTTTCAGTAACATTGAATTGATTTTTTGAGTTTTTTAATAAATCTTTTTCATGAAGTTACTTTTACCCGCAAACGAAATAATACGGCGGAAACCGGAACAGGTTTCTGCCGTTTTTTTTATAAAATCAAATCTTTACAATAAACAAACATATTGCTAAAGTGACCCCTTAAATTTTGATTTGAGCCATTTTCAGTGACTCAAAGAATTAATTATCAATAATCGTGTAATTCTTTTGAGGATGTCAATTAATGAGAAGAAATATTGTTCATGTTGGTTCCGGCCAGCTTACATATGAGATCAGGGAAATAGTCGCTGTTGCAAATGAACTAGAAGAACTTGGTGTCAATATTACATGGGAAAATATTGGTGATCCTGTCGCCAAGGGTGAAAAAATACCTGATTGGATCAAAAATATTATCATAGATCTGGTGTCACAGGATACGACCTATGGTTATGTTGCGACAAAAGGCGTTAAAAAGACTCAGAAATTCCTTGCTGACCATGTAAATAGAAGAGGCGGCTGTCAGATTACACATGACGATATTGTCTTTTTTAATGGCCTGGGCGATGCTGTTGCTAAAATTTTTGGATTTTTAAAACGAGAAGCCAGAATTATCGGCCCCTCCCCTGCCTACTCAACGCATTCTTCAGCTGAAGCAGCACATTCCGGGTATAGTCACCTTACTTATGAGTTAGATCCGGATAATAACTGGATGCCGGACCTTGAAGATATTGAAAACAAAGTAAAATATAATGATGCCATAGCAGGTATTCTGATTATAAACCCCGATAACCCTACAGGTGCGGTATACCCAAAAGAAATTCTAGAAAAAATTGTCGATATTGCCAGACGGTATGATATTTTTATTGTCTGTGATGAAATATATGCCCATATTGTCTATGACGATGCACATACTGTCCACTTAAGTGAGGTCATCGGCGACGTTCCCGGCATCGCGCTAAGAGGCATCTCTAAAGAATACCCATGGCCGGGTGGAAGATGCGGCTGGCTTGAAGTCTTTAACCAAAAAGAAAACCCGATGTTTAGCCAGTATATTAAAAGCATCGTTGATGCAAAGATGCTTGAAGTCTGTTCAACAAGCCTGCCCCAATACTCAATCCCTTTGGTTATGGGAGATGAAAGGTATACAGACCACCTTTCAAGACGAAAAAAAATGTTTCAGGGAAGAGTTGATGAAGCATATGACATTTTAACCCGTACAGATGCCATTAAACTGATTAAACCAAAAGGTGCTTTTTACATGGCCGTGCTCTTTCAGGATAATGTCCTGAATGATGAGCAGACGCTTGAAATTAAAGATCCGGATGTTCGGCAATATATCGAGGCAAAAGTAAAAGATGTTGAGGTTGACAAACGATTTGTTTATTACCTGCTAGGTGCTACAGGTATCTGTGTCGTTCCGCTAACCGGTTTTTGCTGTGATCGAAAAGGGTTTAGAATCACACTTCTCGAGACTGACGATGAAAAACGAAAATGGACCTGGGAAACAATCGCTGACAGCATTGATAAATATGTTCAATCCTGAGTTTAATTCTTAAAAAAGAAGGCGTTATCGCATAAAAGCGATAACGCCTTTTTAAATCCGCCGCAACAAACCTCACCCAAGGCTTTAAGCAAATCCTATAAACACCTAATATTACAACAACAAACCATTAAAACATTCTACATATTCCTTATTCTGACAGGGCTTGGATATATGGTCAATATTTCGATCCTGTTCCTTTAAAGACTTGATCGACTCAAGAAATTCAATATTCCCTGAAATAAACAGAACCGGTATTTTTGTATTTGTTTTTCGAATATGGCGATAAATATCCATGCCATTAATCTGTCCCGGGAGAACATAATCGAGACTGATGATATCATATTCATTTTTTCCATAAAGTTCCATGGCAACAAGTCCTGAACCCGCAACATCGACCAAATGATTACAGGGGGGGAGAGATAAAATTTTGAACTGAACGTCAGAAATTGCGGGTTCATCCTCGATGATAAGCACCCTCTTTCCGGATTGAATTCCTGATTTTACAAATTCCTTAATCTCCTCATTAGTTAATTCCTTTTTTGTAACAGGAAGCGAGACTGTAAAAACAGTTCCGGTATTCAACTCAGATGTTACTGATATGCTGCCTCTATGCTGTTCAATATATTTCTTTACATTTGCCATACCATAACCGGTGCCCTTCACATCTCCGGCATAGGCTTTGGAAAGGTCTCTGCTTCCCTTTAAGGTAAAAGAGGGGTCATAAATATTATCAAGAAATTCATCAGGAATTCCGCAACCGTTATCCTCAATTTCAATGAAAATGGAACTCTCTTCAGTGCCGGTTCGAATACTCACTTCTTTGTTATCGTTTCGACTTAATGCATGTATTGCATTCTGGACAAGATTAACAAGTGCATGTTCAATCATTCCCGGATCGGCAAGTAGTTCAGGGATGTCATAGGAAAAAGCTCTGGTAATATCGATTCCTGCCATATCTTTTTTTAGCAGATTTAAAACAAGTTCAACTTTATCATTAACATCGATAAACTCTTGTTTTGGTTCCTGATCTTTTGCAAAAGCCATTAAATCCCTGGTCAAATTACGGCCGCGAATTGTTTGCTTAAAAATCAGTTCCAGAGTCTGTTTTGTAGCTTCATCCTTGCAATCCATAAGCGAGATCTCAGTATTTCCGAGTATAACCCCAAGAATATTGTTGAAGTCATGGGCAATTTTCCCTGCAATTTGACCAACAAGAGCATGTTTCGTTTGTTCAGCAGCATGCCTTTCGGCCTTCAAAACAGCTTTTTCAGCACGCTTAATATCTGTTATATCACGCGTTACACCTAATATATTTGCGGGCCTGTTCTCCGGTGATGGGAGAATCCTAACATTATTATGAGTCAGAATGACATCACCATTTTTACAATACTGCCGGGCTTCGTAAGTAAAAGGTTCCCACCCTGCCGGGTTCCCGGAATTAACTAAAGCAAGCTTTTCAGCATACAGATTTTTTATATACTCGAGCGATTCAGGTAAAAAAATTTCAACGACCGGGTGTTTCATTACCTCTGTGACAGAGTACCCAATTTGTTGAAATACTGATGGACTGATAAATGTCAGATGAAAATTAATATTGAGTGTCCAGATCACATCTGCAACATTTTCTGCAATTAATCGGTATCTCTCCTCACTATTTCTAAGCTTTTCTTCAATCAGCCGCCTCTCTTTCAGTTCATCAAAAAGAATTGCTGTTTTCTTTTTCACTTTATTGTTCAGTATAAGAGAAAGGAGAAAACCGGAAATTACAAGAATCAAAAGAGGTAGCAGAATCCAGACTGTCTTTTTTAAAATTTGATGCAATGATATAGTTTCTGACTTATGAGCACTAAACCATTTATCATGAATACGATCAAATTCTCCTGATGTTTTTATTATAACCAGCCCTTCATTGAATTTTGCCAAAAGGTTTGAATCTCCTTCTGATACTGCGATACAGTATTTCCGTTGAGCAACAGGCTTGCCCACAGGCATTGTATTCTTCACACCCATCTTTTTTCCAATTGTTACGCCCTGAAGCCTTGAAAGGATTGCGCAGTCCCCTTTTCCTGCTGAAAGTGACAGAAGTGCAGCTTCAAGGTTCTCTTCAAGGATGACCTTGTTACTGATATCATTTTCAACTACATAATCATGCCCAAGATCCCCTTTTTGTACGATAATCTCTTTATCATAACAGGCTTTCAAATCGTTTATCGTTGAATCTTTTCTGACAAAAACTGAATACGATGTAATGAAGTGAGGAACAGAAAAATCGACTCTTTTATCACGAGTCTCAGTTTTATACATGCCTGAGAGTGCATCAATTTCACGATTTTCAAGTTGTTTCCGTACGACATCCCAGGGCCCCAATTCAATTCTCAACGGCATATTCATTGAACGGGCGACTGCTTTTATGATTTCAATATTAAAACCATCAGCCTCCCCCTCCTGGTTAATAAATTCAAATGGCGGGTATTTATAATCCCCTCTTACTTCAATAATTCGGTTATTATCCTCTACAATAGCTAAACTGGAGGAAACATAAAAGATTGAAACAATAATTCCGATCAACAACATATAAAACAATTCTTTCATCTGAAAAATCCTGTCAAAATAGATTATTAAAGACTCAATGTGCAATTAACAAAACCACAGAAAATATTCGTAACGGTAAGTATTATCGTAAAAAAGGACCTTTTTTCGGCTCACTTGTTCATTTGATAATATGCTTTTAAGAGTTTTGCAAGCCAGAGACGTTACGGTCTTCTCCCCACATTTTTTATATAGAATGGAGGTGTTCATACCCCACTTAATCAAATCATCACAAAGATCTGTTTTTATTACATTTAGTCTTTTTATTATTTTCAAATATCTTTAATCAGGGTAGAGAATCTTCTTTTTTTATGTCGACGCCCATATACGAACACTATAAGACTTAAATCCAATTAATTATTATTTCAAGTTTTTTTATCAGAATATAATTAGTGTCCATCCACGTCAGTGGATGGACACAATTTTTGGTTTCCAATTCAGAAATGAGAATTTTTTTTGCAAGGTCAAGGAAAACAAGGTGTTGCGCGGAGGCGTACTTAACGTACGTCGCACAAGCAACACATAAGCAACACCGCAGTTTGACGTAGAGATTGCGGAAAAAGGCCATTTATGGATGGAAACTAATTAACAGTGGACATCGCCTCATAATATTGGCATAAATTGATAAAGAATAAATCTCAAAAAACACTGCTTTATACAAAAAAAAGTCTTTATAACAAAAGTTTAAAAAGCCAGACACTAACAGTGATATCGGGGTGACGATATGTATACAAAATCAGGTAAACCAGGCGTAATAGATTTCATTGAGGACTTTGCTCTTGCTGAAGACCGTACAATATCAATAGCTCAATTAATACCCGGTACAGAGGATTTTTATTACTATCAGGCGTTGAACCTTCTGAATATCTCACAATTCGAAAAAGTTGAAGAAATCCTGACAACATGGATAAACAGGTATGATCGCACAGACAGAGTCATCGAAATTGAACATAGAAAAGCGTTACTCGAATATGATACAGATCCGGAAAAGACACTTGCGTATCTGAAAAATCACTTCAATCTTTATTTTGATCACCAGAAATATGTACAGAATATAAATGAAAGGCTGCCAAGCAGTTTGTCCATAAGTGATAACCAGCTGAATGACTATATGAAAAAAGCGATTACACGTTATAGTGGAACAACAAATGGTATCGAAGTAAACGCACTCCCCTCGCTTCTTAAGAAAAAAACACCCCCTGATATTTTAAGACATATTCTCCAACGAATTGAAAGACCTGATATTGATAAGCTTGCAGATTATATTGTTAACGATTTGAAGCATCCTGACAGTTCAGGTTTCGGGACACTGACAATACACAACAAACTCACCCTGAATCAACTGGATCAGTGCATAAAACTAATGCCTAACCTTAAAAATGAGACCGGGTTTGTACAGACCTATCTGAAACGACTCCAACCTGAAAACCACATTAATATCGACAACCATACCCTGCACCGGAAAAATTATATTAAACGGGTATGGCAATTTGTCGAGCACCTTGACAATACACATAACTCATTAAAGGCTCATGTACTCTATTACAGGCTGAAACATGACCATAATCAGGGGGAATATAACAACAAAATTTTTGAAAAGTATATTCGTATCCCAAAATCAGTTCCATACGCCAATAATGCATATATATTGAGCGATCAGCATCGTTATAATTACGCTAATCTCCATGAATCGTTCCAAACCATAACGCTTTTTCCATCCGTTACAGATGATCAACCCCTTATTAAAGAATATCTGCGCTGTTTTTTTATAAAAAATAAAACATATAAAGAGTTTAAATCATGGATTGACGAAAAATTTTTAAGAGAATTTTTTGCCGAAACAATGATTTTATCCGGCATTGGAGATATGGAAAAATGGTATTCTAATCTACCTGCAGGGCGTTATGAACAACTTAAAAACAGGGTGGATCTGGATTTTACAGATACAAATAAAAAACAGTTTAACGTAAAAGATAACGTTACACTTGAGCTGAGAATAAAAAACATCAACGCACTTATTATTAAAGTGTTCAACGTTAACGCTGAAAATTATTATCGTAACTATAAAAAAGAGATGGATACTGATATTGATCTTGATGGTTTAGTTGCACACCATGAACGGATCATAACGATTGATACATCCCCTTTTATCTCAGAAATCAGACATTTTGATTTCCCGGAAATTGATGGTAATGGCGTATTTATCGTAGAGTTCATTGGGAATGGGAAAAGCAGCAGAGCCGTTATCAGAAAAGGTAATCTGACTCTTCATGAAACCACAGGGGCATCAGGTCATATTTTAACTGTTTTTGATGAAAATAACCAAAAAGTTCATGATTTTACTGTAACCATTGCCGGTCATGGCTACAATGCAGATAATAAAGGCTTCGTTAATATCCCGTATACAACTGCCCCGGGTATTCAGCCGGTAATCATCAAAACTGAGAATTTTGCCTCCCTTGACAGGTTTTTGCATAAAAAAGAAGTGTACCAGCTTAAAGCCAGCATCTATATTGACAGGGAGTCATTGATAGAAAACAGAACAGCAAGTGTCATCATCCGACCATTTCTTTTACTTAACGGCACGCCAGTCAAACTCAAATTACTTGAGAATCCAGTGCTTGAAATAACAACAACTGATCATGATAACGTTTCAACATGGTCCCAGGTCAGAGATATAACGTTTTCTGAAACAAGTGAGTATATATACAATTTTAAAGTACCGGCAAGACTCCACAGGGTTAAATTAAGGCTAAGTGCTCAAATACTTAATCTGAGTATGAATACGGATATCGATTTATCAGATCATGTGTCATTCACCCTAAACGAAATTAACAAAAGTGAAAAAACAGAAGATCTTTTTCTGGCCAGGGATGATGGACAATATATTATTGAATTGCTCGGTAAATGCGGAGAACCTCTCCCGGACAGAGCAGTGACCTTTTCTTTAAAATTTCATCAACTCACGGATGAATACAGATACACTCTGCAAACCGATAAAGTAGGCCGGCTGTATCTGGGCGACCTGAAACAGGTTAAATATATACAAAGTGAGATAAACGGTGAAACGAATCATAAATGGGAACTTTGTACTGCTGCCTGTTCATGGCCTTCAACGTTTCATATAAAAGCCGGAGAAAGCCTTCAGATTCCATCATTGGGCGAGTTTCAACACAATGTCCGTGACTTATACGCTCTTTTCGAGCTTCGTAATTCAGATTACTACAAAGACTGTTTTAAAAACCTCTCAGTAAAAAACGGATTTTTATCCGTTAAGCTTGAAACGTCCGGCGATTACGAGCTGCACCTGAAGCAGCATAACCGGAGTATAAAACTTAGAGTCGCGGAAAAAAAAAGTATTGTTTCGGACAGCCATATTATGGATAGCAACAGACACCTCGAGGTGACAGGATCTTCCATGTTGAATATCGTCTCTGTTAAAGAGAGCGGCAGTACAGTTAAGATTCAATTAAAAAACAACTCCCATCATACACGGCTACATTTATTCGTAACAGACTTTTTACCGGCATATTCGGTTTTTGAACATCTTGACAAACAATATGCCCCCTTGTCTAAAATGATCGGAATTTCAGATAAAAAGTCTGTCTACATATCAGGCAGGAATATTGGTGATGAATACAAATATATTCTTGATAGAAAATATGCTGTAAAGTTCCCGGGAAACCTTCTTCAAAAACCCGCGTTACTCATTAACCCATGGGCCATAGGAAAAACTGATGCAGAAAGTGAAGCACTCAGTGATGGCGAAGAATGGGGGGCTGTTGGCGAGGCACCTCCAGAGGAACTGTCTGAAGATTCCGGTTCATATCAGGGAAACAGAAATGATTTAATTAATTCTTTTTCAAGTTACGACTTTCTTAATCAGAATACCATAACTTTTTTTAATCTTATCCCGGATAAAAACGGCATTGTTTCAATCCAGACAGATGTTCTGAACAAAAAGAGCCTTCTCAATATTATCAGTATTGACAATGAAAACACGGTCTATCGCATGTTCCACCGTGAAAAGAGCTGTTTGAAGGCCGCGGGCATTGCAGATCAAAAACATCAATCAGGTCTGGACCCTATAAAACACTATACGCAAAAAAACGATACCAGCATTATCGGTGAAAATTCAAAATTTACGATCAAAGATAGTCGCACTGCTGATTACTCAGTCTTTAATTCACTTGAGAACGTATACCAAATATTTTCGGCAATAAGCTCGGATGCAACCCTGCCTGAATTCCATTTTTGCATAGAGTGGCCTGAATTATCGTTGACTGAAAAAATGGAAAAATACTCTAACTTTGCCTGTCATGAACTCAACTTCTTCCTGTACAAAAAAGACAGATCATTTTTTACCAGAGCAATCCTCCCGTTTCTGGAAAATAAAAAAGATCTGACATTCCTCGACTCATGGCTTATCCATGCTGGAGGCAGCACCAGAGTAACGTCAGATCAACTTTCTGAATATTTGACACCCTGGAAATATTCAAAACTGAATCTTTTTGAAAAAATTCTTTTATCAAAAACAACTGACATGGACAAAGAGAATATCCAAAGAGATATACGAGACCGACTTGACATCCTATCTCCTGACTTAAATCACAACGCCTTTCTTTTTAATTCAGCTCTTAAAGGAGCAAGCAGTGAGAAAGTTACACTTTCAGGCGACAGTACAACAGCGTTTGCAGGGGCACCGCCCTCACCTAGGTCCTACGCTGAGCCGGACATGCCCGGATCGTCAACGCATCGTATGAAAAAAGCAATTTTTGAAAAAGAAGAAGCATTCGACGAAGAGCTGGATGACCTTATTGACGACTATAAAGATGAATGCCTCAAGAGTTCGGCAATTGATGTTGGTATAGGTGGAGATGATTTTGATGATGATCTGACAATACGAAAGGCTTCCCGCGCTTTTTACCGGAAACTTGATACAACCGAAGAGTTTGCAGAGAATAATTATTATCGACTGACAATAGCAGAACAGACGTCTGAACTAATCACTATAAATGACTTCTGGTATGATTTTGCAAAAAATAATAAAGGAAATCCTTTTTTATCAACTTCATTTTTACATGCAACCAACAATTTCACCGAAATGTTAATAGCCCTATCACTTCTTGATTTTCCTTTCAAAAACCCTGACTTGACTATAGCCCGATCAGGTTGTGAAATGAGCTTTATAGCTGAGCGTAATTGCGTCGTTTTTCATCGTGAAATCAAAGAATTCCGGGATGAGCTCAAGCAGACCGGTATTATGGTAAAACAGAATTTTTTCAAGCAGGATGATCGCTATCACTACAAAGACGGCTACCAGCATGACAAATTTATTGAAGATGCCTTTCTTTCGCATTCGGTTTATGGCTGCCAGGTTGTTATTACAAATCCATCCCAGCTCCCCCTGAAGTTAAACGTATTGACAGAAATCCCTAATGGCTCTGTTCCGGTTCTTGGGAGCATGTATAACAAAAATACTGAGATTGAACTTTATGGTTTTTCAACAGAAACCCTTGAGTTCTTTTTTTACTTCCCTGACTCTGGAAAATATAATCACCTTCCCGTCCATATCTCAGTAGATGATAACCTTGTGGCTTACGAAAAACCATTTGAATTTAGTGTCGTCAATCATATTTTAGAGGAAGATTCAACATCCTGGGAACAGTTATCACAGGATGGCTCAAATCAAGATGTTACTAAATTTCTCACAGACTGCAATCTGAATCTTATAGAGATTGACAGTATTGCATTTCGAATGCGAAATCTTTCATTTTATAAAAATATCACAGATCTCCTCACCAAAAGACATGTTTATAATGAAACACTGTGGTCGTATGCATTCTTTCATAATGACCCTGTTGGTATAGCTCAGTTCATTCAATTTTCCGATTCCTTTACCGAAAGAATCGGGAATACGATAGATTGTACTCTTTTATCGATTGCCCCCATTACCCGAAAAACATTTCAGTACCTTGAATATAAACCACTGATAAATCCCAGGGTACACCGGACAGGAAAAAGGCCGGCTATTCTGAATGAACAATTTCACCGCCAATATCATAAATTTCTAAAGACATTAACGTATAAAAACATATTATCGGATGAAGATTTAATGACGATTGTATCTTATCTTTTTCTTCAGGACAGAGTTGAAGAGGCCGGATATTTTTACCAACAAATCCGCCAGGAGAACCTGGCAACTAAAATTCAGTATGATTATTTTGCCGTCTATTTTTTATACAGTACCCAGACATTTGACACAGCAGTTTCAATAGCAGAAAAATACCTGAATTATCCGGTTATAAGGTGGCAAAAACTTTTTAAATCGGCATATAATGTAATCAACCAGCTCGTTGAAAAAAACAAATTGCCGAGTGCCATCGATTCGGCCACAGAACTTACTCACCATGAGAAGCATGACTTATTAGCAGAATCTGAACCCTCTCTTGAATTCATCATACGCTCAGGAAAGATTATCATAAACACGCGAAATATTACCAAAGCAACAATAAACTATTACCTGATGGACATTGAACTCCTTTTTTCAAAAACGCCCTTCGTACATGAATTAACCGGGAATTTTTCCAATATAATGCCAGACAGTACAACTATTACAAAAGTCAGCCTTAAGGACTCAGAAAGCACTGTCGACATTCCTGATAAGTATATAAATAAAAATATCATGGTTGAAGTTGAAGCCAGCAGTATTAAGAAATCATTAACCCACTATGCGAACAATGTAACAGTTCATGTCATCGAAAATTATGGCCAGCTTCTTATCAAACATAAAACAACCGGCGCTCCCCTTTCTACTGCTTATGTAAAAGTCTATGCCCGCTTTCGTGATGGTTCAGTCCAATTCTACAAAGATGGATATTCTGATCCTTCCGGCCGGTTTGATTATGTATCATTAAACACAGATGAACTCACAAATGTTAGTATATTTTCCATTATGATATTAAGTGAAGAGTCAGGTGTTATTGTAAAAGAGGCAGCCCCTCCAAAAACATAGTATTTTGTAAATGGAGAGCATTGATGGGTAATTACAAAAAAATAGTAAAGGTCTTACAAATACAGGTTAATGTAATATCATAAGCTGATACTGTTATTCCATCTATATTGGCCAGCCTGAAATTAACTATCAGTTTCTGATAAACAATGGTTAACTAAAATTATCAAAATCGCAAAAAAATGTACGTATGTTCACTTTACTGAATTTATATACGTTCAATTTACTAACCAACCCTATCCTTTTTCGGCCACATATCAATATTCAGCAATAATTACAGCACGTTACCTTTCTTGGCATATATGGCACGCATCTTGAAATAATTATGATTAACGAAATAATTGTAATAAGGAGATGTTGACATGTTATATTCAGGAAAAAGATTGAATGGAAGAAAAAAAATTAAAATAATTTTAAGTGTTTCTCTTTTTGCAGTATTGCTTCTGCCCTCTTTTACTTATGCATTCGGATCATGGAATCAGGAGACTACAGCAAGGGAGCTTTGTTTTTTATACACACTATCGAATGACTGGCAGCAGACTCTTGATATTGCGAAAAATCCGTCGGTTTATAGTGAGCAAAATCCTATCCTTGGATCTCACCCTGATGTCAGCTCAGTCAATCTCTATTTTGCAACATGTGCGGCAACCCACGCACTTGTTTCTTATATCCTTCCCCCAAAATATTCAAAAATATGGCAGGTAACATGGATTGGCCTACAATCAAATGTAACTGAGAATAATAATAATAACGGTCTTGATCAGGCTATGAACATTGAATATGTAGTTAAATTTTCAGTACCGTTTTAAATGGTATGTTTTCGTTTATAATTTATTTATACTGTTAATAAAACATCAGATAAGAACCGAGTTTATCATAATGCTCAGGCGACTTGAATTCAACGCCTACATTAACACCACTTATACTTCTAACAATTACCTTTTTTGAAATATGGGTTTTTTCAGGATCATCAAGATTAAATTCAATCAACAGCTCATTTTCGGGCTTCAGGTCATGAATGGCATTAAATTTTAATTTCAGTCCTGATCTGGAGATATCGATAACAACAACTGAAATGTTCAAATTATCCTTGCCTAAATAGCAAGTACCTTCAAAATTGATGTTCTTACGAAAATGTTTTCGCCGTTCAATAATCGCTTCGAACTTGTTGCCACATTTGCACTGACATTTTATCTTCAAGACTTTATCAATGCCAAGAATTTTAGAAACATCCGCATTTCGGACTTTTTCACAATCAGGACAAATGAAAGTTGCAATATTATCTGAATTTATAAAAACCCTCTCATTCATAATCAGACTACCCACCCTATCGTAATAAATAGTTAATTAAACATAAGGTAATGCCCTAGTTTATCATACTCATCAATTGTATCGAATTCTACTCCGAGAAGGCTGCCTGTATTTGAACGGATAACGGCGTCTTTCCTGACAAGTGAATGGGTAGAGTCATCAAGTTTAAACTCAAGGGATATTCGCTCTCCAACTGAAAAACTGTTTGAATCGGCATTAAGCTTGATTTTACAACCAGACCTTGAGACATCCACTATTTTTATTAAAAACTGCTGGGCTTGTTCTTGTGTAATAAACATCCCATCAAGTTCAATATTTTTTCTGAAAAATTTCCTTCTCTCAAGAATAGCTTTAAATGTATACCCACATTTACATTTACATTTTATCTTTACTTCTGCCTTAGCACCCAAAACCTTTGACACATCAGCAGTTCGTCCAATGTCACACTTTGGACAAACAAAGGTAGCAAAATTGCTTGTTACATAGATTCTGATTTCTTGCAAAACATTACCATCCTGTGACTTTATTATTTCCACTATCAGGTGACACAGACGCGTCTTACTTCTGTTACATCAGTTAGACCTTCAAATGCTTTTTCAATACCATCCTGTACAAGCGTTGTCATACCTTCGTCCGCTGCAATCTCAAAATATTCATTGGTTGGTGCCTGTTTTTTTATCATTTGTTTCACGGCAGGTGTACCATCCATAAGTTCATGGATTGCAAGTCTACCTTTGTACCCAGTTGATGAACATAATTCACAACCATTTGCTCTATATAATTTCATCTCTTTTGAATATGTAATACCTGTTTTTTCAAATCTTTTGGCACCGTAAAGATTTTTTATTTCATTAAATTCTTCCAGTGTCGGATTATACTCCTCCCGACACGATTTGCAAAGTCTACGAACTAGACGCTGAGCAAGAACACCTAAAAATGCATCTGAAAAATTAAGTGGATTAAGTCCCATATCAAGCAATCTTGTTATTGTCTCAGGGGCACTGTTGGTATGAAGAGTTGATAAAACAAGATGGCCGGTTAATGAGGCCTCTATACCTGTTGATGCGGTTTCATAATCCCTCATTTCACCGATCATTATAATATCGGGATCGGCTCTCAAAAAGGCTCTCATGACCCTAGAGAAATCAAGACCAATTTTAGGCTTGCACTCAACTTGACGTAAACCTTGCTGAGTTATTTCAACAGGATCTTCAGCAGTCCATATTTTTACATCAGGTTTGTTCACATACCCTAAAGAAGAGTGTAGAGTCGTTGTCTTTCCGGATCCTGTCGGACCAACAACTAAAATAAGTCCATAGGGTTGAACAATAATCCGTCGTAAAACATCAAGATTGCGCTTTGAAAGCCCCATTTCATTTATTTTCATTGCGCCTGAATCAGCAAGAATCCTTAATACTGTATCCTCATACCCTCCGGCAGTTGGCAACGTCGCAACACGCAATTCGAAAGATTTAATACCCTTACGTTTGAATTTTATCTTTCCGTCCTGTGGTAGTCTTCTTTCAGCAATATCCAGGCCGCTCATAATTTTCAATCTGGAGACAAGGCCCATCGCATTTGCCAGTGGAACCTTTAATACCTCCTGACAAACACCATCAATACGATATCTGATATTGACTTTTTTTAACACAGGTGACGGTTCCACATGTATATCTGAAGCACCTTTTCTGTAAGCCGTAATAATAACCTGATCGACGATACGAACAATCTGGCTTGATGTTTCATCAGGATCATCAGATGTTTCAAAATCATCATCATCATCTTCCTCAAATTCAACATCAAAAATCATATCAAGATTGTCTGACGATTCCCCCTGACTCTCTTCATGCTGATCTTGATTATAAAACATTTCAATTAGTTTTATAATGTCTTCTTTAATGCCAACTGAAAACTTGATGTTTCTGGCATTAATCAGATTGTATATATTATCTGTTTTTTCAAGATTTTTTGGGTCATCAATAAGGATTTCCACGAGTCCGTCTGTCATTTCCCAGCGTAGTGGTACCCAGCAGTTCTTTTTAAGAAAAACTTCTTTCAATTTCCCAAGAAGTTCAATCGGTACAGGTATGGATTTATCAAATTCACAAAACGGGCAGTTGTAATATGCCGATAATGATTTTCCGATATGCTCTTTAGCAATGTTCATATCTTCCATCAAAACCTGCTCAACACTTTTCCCGGACTTCTTTGATATCGTGAGTGCATTTTGAAGCTGAGTCGTGTTTGCATGCTTTTTATCTAGAAGGTAACCATACTTGGAATCATATGACTGAAGGCCTTCAATGGACTCAATTTTCTCTACCAGTCCATCATATTCCGGAAGAATTTTTTGAATACCTTTAAAAAGCTTTAACGCAATATCTTTGTTATTACGTTTTTCCATCTCTTCAGCAAATTTAAAATTAATTGCAGCTACAACATCCGGAGAAAGTTGTAATTTTTCTAGAATTTTTTTTAGCTGAGAATATATTTTTGACGGCTCGTGTAGCTCAAAAAAACAATTTGTAAAATCTGGGAATACTTTTTCAACCGGGTAATTAAACTTCAAAAGTTTCAAATACTCAGTAACAGCTTCCTTATGAAGCCCGAGTTCTTTAAAAGCTCTGGCACTATCAACTATTTCAGCAATACTCTCTTCGTTATCAGTCCAGGTCTTTTTTATCGTTGAAACTTCTTCTGAAGATAATTCTTCTAAAGAATCATCATCATGTACCTCTACTTTCTTTTTTAAATGCTCAATCTGAGCTTCAACGGATTTTTTTGTTAAAGAATCAAGATTTGGGTTATCAGCAATTATACGTACATATATGTCCAATGATTCAGTATATAAACCATGTTCATTATACGCTTCTGCAGTATCAATTTTAGTTTTAATTTCTGTTTCCAATTAAGACTCTCTGTTATTTTCTAAAAAAACGTCCGATACCCTTGGAAGATTTCATTTTTTCTATTTCAGGTATGATTAACTGGCAGTTCAGCCTTACCATAGCAACCGGAGCAAACTTATCCATCATTATAAAAAGATACTTATCGCCTGCTTTTTTTATATAAATTCTCTTTTGGCCAAAAATGAGTAATGATTCATTTGACTTATCAAATAGTTCTGTCAGATAGTTAATATCTATTGATTTTCCAACAAATTCATCAAGTTTTTTTTTATTTATGCTATCAAATGGTTGTACAAATTTTTCAAATACTACCCCACCATCTTTAGATAGTAAAAAAAGACCATGTACGCCACCAACACCAAAAATTTCATCAAACAAACTTTCCATTAAAACCCGACCTCAATATATAAAAATCACTCTGTCAATGATTTAATAATTTTGTCCGGTGAGCATTTCGCACCGATAACAAGTTCAATATATTTATCTTCTTCAGAAGGAACTAAATATGTGCCACCGGCACCATTTTTATCAAAAAAAACGGCTGTAATATTTCCAATACCTAAAAAAGCACCTATGGCATTACTTTGTTCAATAAATTTCCCAAATGGAGCATCTAAATCCAACGAAATAATATCCTTATCTGTAATGAGGATATCATTCAGTTTATTTTTTATTACATCTTCCGGTGAAGCAGTCTCTTCTTCCCATTGAATAAGAGTCTTATCACCTTCACTCTTATTTGTATTCCGGGCAGGTACTTTTTCCGACGTAACTGTTTTGTTTTTTTCCGGTTCTTCTGAAAATTCTTCTTCACTTGCGCCGACTTCATCTTTCATACGCATTGCATCAAGAAGTATAGCCTGAAGTGAATCCTCTATCTGCCGTGTATCAACAATACATTTGTTTTCGATTGAAAGCGTGACTTTGTCCCATGAAAATATTTCATAGGCTGCTTTTTTGCCTTTTAATGCACCATACCGAGCCTGATAAAGTTCACCATTACTAAAAAAAAGAACACCGGTTTTTTCATGATCTTCATTAAAAACTCTAATTGTACAGGTTTTTGCTTCCATTTCAATAAGCTGGATAAACATCTCAAGTGAAGCATTATGAAGGCGCCCACCCTCAGTCTCTTTAGCAACGATAGATTCTATATTAACAAGCAGTTCTTCTATAACCAGAGGTTTTGTAAAGTATGCATATGCTCCGGTTTTCTTTACCACACTTTCAGTCTTGGGTTTATCAAATGCCGTAATAACAATAACGGGGATATCAGGAAACTGCTCGTTAATTTTTTTCAAAAGAGCATAGCCATCCATATTAGGCATCTGAAGATCTGAAACAACAACAGCAAAATCAGTCTTTGTTAACAGATCAAGAGCCTGAACACCATCAAGACAAGTATACAATTTATATTTATTTTGATACTTATCAAATATTTTTGTAACTAAATTGAGAAATGGTTGATTATCATCAACCACAAGAATATTATATACCATTTTACCGCCTGGAGTACTGAGAAATTACAATTCGATTTTAAACGTACTTATTTCTCTGGAATATTTTTCATTCCAGGGCAATAAATGCTTCATAAGCCATTTCTGCATTTTATTTTCATCAGAGATTTCTTTAAGACACTCAATCAGACCTTTGGCAACAATATTGAGTTCAGCCTGACCGGCATAATCAATTTTTCCATTAGAATAAGAAAAATCAGCTGCAAAAGGATCAAGAAATTCATACTTATCTAATTTCAGCATAAACTTTCGTCTTAAAATAGTATCAAAATCATCTTTAATTTTTCTATTTCCAGTAATGAACCGTTCGAAAATGAACATTAGCTGCTGAAGCATCTCTATCACCCTTAAGGGTTCATCAGCAACTTTTTGAGGCACAGAAACAGGCACTGAAGGTTTAACTTTTTCAGCCACAGCAGTTTTTTGTTTTAAAGCCTGGGGCAACGGTTGTGACTGAGGTGAATAGTTTTCTACTATATGTTTTAAAACTACTTTTTTAACATTCAGCATTGCTGTATTTTGACGGGATCTTTCAATCAATTTTTGATGAAAATCTGCATCACGCATCAGTTCGCCTTTTTTAGCAGAGGATGATGCACCAATAAATTCACCGTTTAAATAAAACATGATACCGATATCATCCGCCTGAAATCGAACTTCGATGAGTCCCGTCAATTTTTCTGCAGTCATTTTTTTTATTAAACCTTCAAGATCAGTAAATTCAGTAGACAAATCTTTATGAAGATCTTCTGCATTACCAATATTGGCCCAGAATGTTATTCTTTCAGGACGTATTTCATATATCGTAATAAGAAAATTATTAATATCCGCTTCACCCATTAGCAGATCGATTGCCTTTTTTCCTTTAACAACCGTTTTTTTGTTCTGGTAAATACCATTGATAAGATTTTCTTCATCAAAAAAGACAACACCTTCAGACGATGGTGACTTAAAATAAATACACCCTGAATCAACGACGCCCTGATAGTGCTCAAATAACTTTGTTATTCTTAGATAGTAACTGTTTAAGTCTGAAATAATAGGTGTTTCTTTTGGGATAATAAGCATTGAACGCTCCTATCGACGACGACGTAATCTTTCAATGGAAAAACGCAGACTGTCCTGCATCCTACTGATTGCGTCAGCAAGGGCTCCGATTTCATCGTTTGATCGTATATCAATCTGCACATCGAGTTCACCAACACTGATTCTATCGGCAGCGTCAGTAAGTTTACCAATATTGTTAGTTAATCTGTATCCATACACAGCAATAAACAAAAATATCAGAAGTAGAATAGCTCCAAGAATAGCAATGGTTATATTTCTTGTTTGTTCAGTAAGTTTTTTTGCTTCCTGTTCAAGAGTCGTAATCGGCCCTGTAAAGTCTTCAATATATGTACTACTTAAAATGCTGTATGGCGTCTGTTCAATTGGTTCGATTGCAACAAATCTGTCTTTAACCATGTTTTTCTCATCTTTCCAGGTGTAATATCCGGATGAGCCCTTACCAATACGGAGTGCATTAACCAATTCAAGGTATTTATTATAACTTGAACCTAAAAACGGTTTATATGTTGGTAACAGTGGTACCCCAATAAAATCAGGGTTTGGATGTGACCAAATAATAAACTGGTCATCGCCTTCATCTGTTTCAGGAACTTCAACAAGGGCTGTATATCCTTTAGTACCGACTTTCTGGATTGCAATCCCCTTAAGGTCAAAATTATAATAAAAATCGTCTTTATTCAAATCCGGATTATTTTTTAGAAAAATTGAGCACTGAGATGCAACAGACCTGGCTTTATCGATAATACTTTGTTCAGCCAGCTGTTTAACAACACCTGTACTCTTATCTGTAATATTTTTTGCAAGATCAAGCATCTGAAACTGTGTAAAAACACTGGATGATGCCATAAGAGCAACAGGTATCAGAAGAAAAAGAAAGAACATTTTTGCACGAAGGCCTATACCGCTCCCCTTTTTCTTTGCCTGCTTCTGTTTTGGTTTTGGTGTTTCTTTTTTAGGAGCAGGTTCAGGAATTGGAATTTCCTCTTCATCCTCTTCGTCCTGAAAAGTATCGTTGTCAACAATCCCGGTTTCTTCCTGAGGCGTTTCAGCCTCTGTAAAACCCATTGATACCTGTTGTATATTCCCAGCAGCAACCGCCTCTTCAGCATCTTCCGGTAAGGAAACCTGAATGACATGATCGCATACTTTACATTTTATTTTGGACGTTTTTCCCTTCATCGATTTTTTTAATTTTTCAGCATCGAGCTTATATACTTTTCCACATTCTTCACAGATAACGACCATTGTAAATGCTCCTTCAAATTATGAAAATTACTACATATTTTTCAAAATCTTCAACATTGTCTGCTGAAATTGTATTCTTTTTTCATCTCGCGGAATCTCACGCGCGAGAACATCAACCAGCTCAGCACCTCTATGGGCTGGTATTTCATCTTTATCGATACCCATAGCCTGTATTTCATCTTCAATAAGAATTTCTGCCATAGGGCCCATTGCCACAGCAAGTCGATCAGAAAGACTATTAAAAAAAGCTTCATCCAATGTCGGAATAGTTGTTGTATCAGCTTCAACAAGGTTTAACTTTTCCAGACGTATAATAACTTCTTTTAAAGCAGTAATATCTATTTTAAGCTGTCTGGAAATATCCTCTAAAGTTTTCACGCCATCTATCTGCATCATTGTATTGAGCATCGAACTGTCAAGAGAGACTTCACCAAGGTTGGAGTTTACAACTCTCTTTAAAACCAAGTTCGACATATCACCCGTTAAATCCATTTATTCAACTCCCAAAATCTCATTTATAATGATTATTTTGAATTGATATTTTCAGATATAATATAAACCATCAATTACTTTTCAATTCTTTTTTGATATCATCAAGCTTTGAAGCAATTGATTTTTCTATATACTCGCTTATTCCTTTCTGCATATCATCAGATAATGCAGAGATATCAAATCCATTTTCTTTAATAGTATTGTCCTCAGGTACAGCTGAATCTATTTTGACATCGACCTGATTTTTATCAACATCATTTTCTTCTTTCTTACTTTCAGTCTTGGCTGAAAAGTCTGGAAATAATTTATTTTTCAGATTCTTAAAATGATTAACTTCATGTAAAATAAGTTTATTTTTATCAAGTAAAGGGAGGCCATCGATAATTGCTTTCTCAAGACTGTTGTAGACGCTATATAAAAATTTCAAAGCATCAGGATGTGCCTGAGCCTTTTTTAAAAGCATATATTTACCAATGGTTGCATGAAGTTTAAAAAATAGATAAATAGGTCTGTCGTTTTCATAAAACTCGATCAGGCGTTGTATTTCTGAAAGATATTTATTCAGATTTTCATCTGAAATTTCCCAGTCCATTTCCAGAACAATTGCTTTCAACCTGTTCAGAGGTGCCTCATTGTCTACCTTATCCATTTTTTCAGGATCAGGGACCGATAGCTGATTAATTTCAACATTTGCAGAATCAGCAACAGGTTCGTCATCATCAACAGAATTTACCGCAGGATCATTATCATCCTCAGAAAACAGATCATCGTCTTCTGAAAACAGATCATCATCATCAGCAAAAAAATCATCTAACCGACTGTCTAATTCATCAAAAATGGAAACATCATCATCTTTAGCCAA
>JQIA01000170.1_pt1 | contig 30067 bp, 26 predicted proteins | sample 811431 | NCBI WGS metagenome assembly JQIA01 (sample SAMN02998118, study PRJNA258478) | marine sediment metagenome | biome: marine; feature: seafloor; material: sediment; isolation source: oil-polluted sediment collected from 3 locations (0.5 km, 0.7 km and 0.9 km)... | place: USA: Gulf of Mexico ...
GGGTGATTATCGATGAAGAACACCGGGCAGCACTTGCAACGTTGGATTTGAAACCGGGGTCCACTTTACTCGAAATCAAACGCCGCAGAAAAGAACTCGCAAAGAAGTTTCACCCCGACAAACGGGGGGGAGACAAACAAGCCGAAGAAATTTTAAAGACCATTAACCAGGCCTATACACACCTTCTTTCTTGCACTTCTGCCTAAAAATACTTAAATAATACCTTCAGCTTAGTAGACGGAACAGTTATGACGCCTTTAGAACTTGCCGGAGAGACACCGGAAATTAATACGCCCGACATCAAAGTATCAGTCCGGAAAGTTTTCGATCTAGATAGTAACCTTGAGGTTCCCGCCTTCAGTCAAAAAACTGAATTGGTTCCAGATTTGGACCCAACTTACGTTTTTGACCACGATACAACTATGGCTATTCTCGCCGGTTTTGCCTTTAACCGACGTGTAATGGTTCAAGGATATCACGGGACAGGTAAATCCACCCACATCGAGCAAGTTGCAGCCCGTCTCAACTGGCCATGTGTGCGCGTGAACCTCGACAGTCATGTCTCTAGAATTGACCTTGTTGGTAAAGATGCGATTGTTTTGCGTGAAGGCAAGCAAGTCACTGAATTCCGTGAAGGAATTTTGCCGTGGGCATTGCAGTCTCCAACAGCCCTCGTGTTCGATGAATATGATGCAGGCCGTCCAGACGTAATGTTTGTTATTCAGCGCGTCCTTGAAGTTGAAGGTAAGTTGACACTTCTTGACCAAAACAGAGTTATTCGCCCACATCCCGCGTTTAGATTGTTCTCCACAACAAACACCGTTGGTCTTGGCGACACAACTGGCCTCTATCACGGCACGCAGCAACTCAATCAGGGACAAATGGACCGGTGGAACATTGTCACCACTTTGAACTATTTGTCAGAAGAAGCTGAAACTAAAATCGTCTTATCAAAACTGCCAAGCTACAACACTACCGAGGGGCGCAAAACAATTCAGTCCATGATCTCATGTGCTGACCTGTCTCGTTCTGGCTTTGTTGGCGGCGATATTTCCACAGTTATGAGCCCCCGTGCCGTTATTACTTGGGCTGAAAACGCAGAGATCTTTGGTGATGTTGCGTTTGCCTTCCGGGTCACATTCCTCAATAAATGTGATGAGATGGAACGTCCTGTTGTTGCTGAATACTATCAGCGCAGTTTCGGTAAGGAATTACCTGAGTCAGCAGCTAACATAACGGTCTAAGCCAGTGTCCTTGTCCAAGAAAGAAAGCGCTGCTGACGTCTTCAAGCGGGCTGTTACGTCAACAATGCGGGCCATGTCTCAGGATACTGAGCTTGAGGTCAGCTATGGGATGGATCAGTCTGGGTTGTCTGCCCATCGCGCGCGGTTGCCAAATCCAGCCAGAGATCTTGGCGAAGACGACATTCATAAAATCAGAGGACAGTCGGATAGCCTTGCCTTGCGCAAACGCTATCATGATGATGCACTTCATTCCAAACTAGTCCCCATGGGCGGTGATGCCAAAGCTGTTTTTGACGTTGTCGAGCAGGCAAGAGTAGAATCTCTTGGCGCGAACCGTATGCAGGGCGTTTCTGACAATCTGTACCGACAACTGGAGACCCGTTGCAAGGAATCGGGTTTCGAGCGTGTATATGATAAATCTGAGGCGCCAATTGCAGATGTTCTGGGACTACTCATTCGAGAGAAACTAACTGGATTACCCGTCCCAAGCAGTGCCACTTCCATGGTTAATCTTTGGCGGAATGAGCTTGAAACTAAAGGCGGAGAAGATTTCCAAGCACTCATTGACAGTGCTGGCGATCAGGCAAAATTCGCAACAGCTACAAAGCAGCTCCTTAAAGACCTCGACCTGTATGATGATGCCGATGGCATGGACGCACAGGACGATTCTGAAGCTGACGGCGACGAAGGCGAAAGTGAGCCTGAAGCTGAAAGTAGCGGCGCGGAGGGTGATGACGAAGCCCAAGATGCCAGTGCTGCCGAAGACGCGTCCTCCCAAGAAGGCGCTGGAGATGACAGCTCTGACACTGAAGCGGGTGAAAGCGCGGATCAAGAAGGCGAAAGCACGGGCGAAGAGGCTGGCAAAGATACAAAACCGTCTTACCCTGACGACTTCAAGAATTTCATCGAAGGCCCTCAGTATAAATCATTTACAACCGAGTTCGATGAAGTAGTACAGGCACAAGATCTTAGCGAACCTGAAGAGCTGAACAGGCTCCGCCAGCAATTGGATCAGCAACTGTCTAGCATGCACAGCCTCGTGAGCCGTCTTGCCAATCGGTTGCAGCGTAAATTACAAGCCCAACAAAACAGATCTTGGTCTTTTGATTTAGAAGAAGGCATTTTGGATGCTGCGCGTCTTTCTCGCGTTGTCGCTGACCCCCTACTACCGCTTTCTTTTAAACAAGAAGAAGACACAGATTTCCGGGACACAGTCGTAACGCTACTGATTGATAATTCAGGGTCTATGCGAGGACGCCCAATTTCTATCGCGGCAATTTCAGCAGATATTCTAGCGCGAACTCTTGAACGCTGCTCGGTAAAAGTTGAGATTCTTGGTTTTACCACTCGAGCATGGAAAGGCGGCCAGTCCCGTGAGAAATGGCTCGAAGAAGGAAAAGAAGCCAATCCAGGACGGTTGAACGATTTAAGGCATATTGTTTACAAACAAGCTGATCACCCTTACAGGAGATCACGGCAAGCCCTTGGCTTAATGCTCAAAGAAGGCTTGCTAAAAGAGAACATCGACGGCGAAGGCTTAATGTGGGCTCATAATCGCCTGCTCGCCAGACCTGAACAGCGCCGTATTCTGATGGTTATTTCAGATGGCGCGCCTGTTGATGACAGCACCTTGTCTGTTAATCCCGGGAATTACCTCGATCGCCATTTGCGAGACGTTATTTCTTGGATCGAAAAACGATCGTCCGTGGAACTAATTGCCATCGGTATTGGGCATGATGTTACGCGTTATTACCAACAAGCTGTTACAATTATAGACGCAGAGCAACTTGGCGGCGTCATGATGGAACAACTTGCAGATCTATTCGATGAAAAGAAAACGGGAAGAAAAACCGGAAACTCTTGGTAGACCCATAACGTTACATTGACTTGGTTTCAGAAAATGCAAAGCTCTCATTAATGAGGCCTTTGCATTTTTTTTGGCTAAAGCGGCAAACTGTTGAGCTTGCAAAGGCTACAAGCGCGCCTCTAAGGCTTATGGACAAGCCACAGCCGTTTTCAGGGCTCCAATATTGGCAAGCCACAGAAACCTCAGCCAGCGCTCTTGGGTTGGGATTTCAGTTTGAACACAATAAAAAAGCGAGTGCCCGAAGGACACTCGCTTTAGAATTCTTTAGGTAGGCTTGGTAGAGCTAATTAAGCAGCTACGGCAGCTTTCCTGATATCGCGTTTCATGCGACGTGCTTGCAAAGACAATTTCTCGTCCTTTGCTTTCAGTAGGAATTTATCCAAACCACCGTTATGCTCTACAGAACGAAGAGCAGCCGCAGTCACTTTCAAACTGAAGGAGCGGCCGAGGGAGTCGGACATCAACCGTACGTCTTGCACATTTGGCAAAAACCGGCGACGAGTTTTGTTGTGGGCATGGCTGACATTGTTGCCGGCCTGAACACCTTTACCTGTCAATTCACAACGACGGGCCATAGCGCACCTCATTAGAATAATAAAAAAAATCCGACGTAAGTGCCGGTCTTGAACGCAGCTTTTAAGGAATGGGACCGCTTCCGTCAAGTGTATTTGGATAAAAAAGTCGCTTTTCTATGCAACTTCTTCAAGATAAGCCTATTTTTCGAGGAAAATGCCCAGAAGTTCTCGTGCCGCCGCCGTCGGGCTTACTTTTCCAGCCTTCACATCTGCTTCAAGTTCCGGCAATTTTGCGGAAACTCTCTCATTAAATTTCAATTGATTCATGAGCGATTCACCAAGCTCAGACCACATCCATGCAGAAGATTGATCTTTGCGTTGCATTTCCAACTCGTCATCTTGTGATCGCGCCTCGCGATAATCACCGATGGCGTCCCAAAGTTCGCTAATCCCCACCTTGTTCAGCGCAGATGCCATCATGACCTTGGGCATCCAATGCTTACTCTTTGGTCGCATTAAACTGACCGCGCCGCGATATTCGGCAGCAGCTCTCCTCGCAACCGGCATCAAATCACCGTCTGCTTTATTGATCACGACAATATCAGCAAGTTCCATGACACCGCGCTTAATCCCTTGCAGTTCATCGCCCCCTGCAGGTGCCAATAAAAGCATAAACACGTCAACCATTTCAGAAACCGTTGTCTCTGACTGACCAACGCCAACTGTCTCAATTAGGATAGCGTCATAGCCTGCAGCCTCGCACAGCAACATAACTTCACGGGTCCGTCTTGCAACACCGCCGAGCGATCCCCCAGAGGGTGATGGGCGGATGAAAGCATTGGGATCACGTGACAGTTCCTCCATACGGGTTTTATCACCCAATATAGAGCCGCCAGTTCGTTTGGATGATGGATCAATGGTGAGTACTGCCACTTTTTTATCGAGGGCTGTCAGGAAGCGCCCAAAGACTTCAATGAAAGTTGATTTTCCAACACCCGGCGTTCCAGAGATTCCAATGCGAATGGATTTCCCTGTATCTGGCAACAATTCACCGAGCAGTTTTTGGGCATCCTTTTGATGATCTTCGCGAATTGACTCGGCGAGTGTGATCGCTCTAGCCAGCGCACGCCGATCTCCACTTCGGATCTTCGTCGCCATTTCTTGAATGGTGGCTGCGGTGTCTGTTATTTTTTTTGTCATAACAATGGGTATGGAAAAAACAGAGGCCGCCGTCAAGAAGAATGGCAACTTCGGAAAAAGATGCTATCTCTATTTTAAATTCATCGGTTATGGAGGATCAAATGATCGAACCGATCAAAACGGTTGAAATGCATACTGGCGGAGAGCCTTTACGTATCATTACATCGGGAATTCCTCTCCCTCAAAACGGGACATTGCTTGAAAAACGCCGGTATTTACGGGAACAAGCGGATCAATACCGCAGATTTCTGATGTTCGAGCCACGCGGACATAAAGATATGTACGGCGCGCTGATTGTTTCTGCTGATCACGAAGATGCGGATTTTGGTGTCATATTTATGCACAATGAAGGCTACAGCACCATGTGCGGTCATGCGGTTATCGCCTTAGGCCGATACGCCGTTGATAACGGATTGGTGCCAATAGAAGGCCGAAACCATGTGCCAGTAAATATTCAATGCCCTTGCGGTCTTGTCCGTGCCGAGGTTGACGTGACCAATGAGCGAAGCGGAGCTGTCCGATTTGAAAGCGTTCCGGCGTTTGCCTATAAGCTGGATCAATTTGTTGATACAGCCGAATACGGGCCTGTGGAATTGGATATTGCTTACGGCGGTGCGTTTTACGGAATACTTGAAGCAGCAACCCTGGGACTTGATTTGTCTGATACCCCAGTTCAGGATCTTATAAAGGCCGCAAGGCAACTGACCACAGCTGTACAATCTCAAATCAACATCATCCACCCAACAGAAGAAGACTTAGGTTTCCTCTACGGCATTATTTTCACTGACGGCAAAACGGGCACGGACGGCAGTGCAAGCCGGAATGTCTGTATCTTTGCTGATGGACAAGTGGATCGGAGCCCAACAGGCTCGGGGGTCACGGCCCGTTTGGCATTGGAGTGGGCAAAAGGAGGCGCTGTATTGGATCAATCCTTTGCTTTCGAAAGCCTCACCGATACAATTTTCAGCGGAAAAATAAAATCCACATGCAAACTTGGACCCTATGACGCGGTAACGGTTGAGGTTGGCGGACGGGCGCACTATTGTGGGACGGCTAATTTTACAATGGAAGACGACGACATGCTGGCTGGCGGTTTTCTTCTGCGATAGGAATTTGAAGTATGGCATCGACGTTAGAGACATTGAAACTTGAGGCGGAAAAAGTGGCTACGAAAGCCCACGCCCCCTACTCCAATTTTTCAGTGGGAGCCGCCGTTCTGTCCAAAATCGGGCAGATTTATACCGGATGCAACGTGGAGAACATCTCGTCAGGCCTCACTGTCTGCGCAGAACGGAACGCTATAGGGAGAGCAGTTGCTGAAGAGGGAAGTTCCTTCGAAATAGTTGAAATTTTTGTTACTAATAAAAATTCCGAAGGAAAAACAGTTCATTGCTCCCCGTGCGGCGCCTGCCGTCAGGTTATGGCTGAATTTTCAAAAGCAGAGACTGTGGTCCACTATTGCGGTGATAGCGACTTGATCACCACTGACATGAATGCGCTGCTTCCGGACAGTTTTACTTTTTAAACTGCCCGGCGCAATTTTCTAAGCCCCTTCGAACCCAGCGATAAAGCTGGTGATATTTGCACCCAAATGGTCGCGGTTATACCCGCCTTCTTGCACAAGAACTGTTGGTAATCCCAGCTCAGCTATTGAGCTGGCGATACGAGCAAAACCTGCCGTGGTGACTTTAAGGCCAATTAACGGATCACCTTCAAACGCATCAAGACCAAGTGCTACGAACAACACATCTGGTGCGTACGCTCTAAGAGCCGTCTTCGCTTTCTCAAGTTCCGCCAGATAAACCTCATCGCCGCTTTCAGCCTTGATAGGAATATTAATGTTGTATCCCTCTCCTGCGGCATCGCCACGCTCATGGGCATAACCTGCAAAGAACGGGTAATAGTCAATGGGATCGCAATGCAGGGAAATTGTAAGCACATCGTTCCGGTTATAAAAAATACCCTGCGTGCCATTGCCATGATGAACATCCACATCCAGGACAGCAACCCGCTGGACCTTATTCAGGGCGTGTTGGGCGGCGATAGCCACATTATTCAAAAAACAAAAACCGCCGGCTTGATCTTGAAAGGCATGGTGACCGGGTGGGCGGCAGAGAGCGTAGGCTGATTTTTTGGCATCTAAGTCGTTGAGAACCAACTCAGCCGCTGTAAGAGCCACATTAGATGACGCAACACTGGCCTCCCACGTGCCGACACCAATGGGCGCAGACATATCAGTGGTGTAATGACCAACTTCGCCGACAATCCCCTCTGGCATGCTGTGCATATGGCGGCCGGGATGGATATTTGGAAGGACTTCTGGGTTTTCCATGCCAGCCTCTTTCCAGCGCTTGGCAATGGTTTCCAGAAAATAGAGATATCCCGGCGTATGGACAGCGGCTCGCGGTTTCGGTCCGAAATCTTTAGCGTCTAGAATTTCGTGTCCTGCCTGCTGCAAACCAGCGAGGAGAGCATCAGCGCGCGCCGGAATTTCCTGCGGCTCCTGAAACGTACCGGCCTTAATATAGGTTTTGGGATGGTGCCGGGAATGTTCCGGATCAAAAACAACTTTCATTTCCTGCCTCTTTAGCGAATTTTTTCTTATGCGCTATTTAAGGCAGGAAATGAGGTGCTAGGTCAAGCAGACTGTTGATTTCGAATTAACTCAAGCACTTCAGCGGCCGCTGCAGGAATATTGGTTCCCGGACCGTAAATGGCGGCTACGCCTGCGCTATAAAGAACGTCATAATCTTGCGCCGGAATAACGCCGCCGCAGACAACCATAATATCTTCAGCCCCTTGGGCTTTCAGCTCTGCAATGATTTGCGGAACCAGCGTTTTGTGGCCCGCGGCCTGTGATGAAATGCCGATCACATGCACATCACTTTCGATGGCATCTTTGGCAGCTTCAGCTGGCGTTTGGAACAAAGGCCCCACGTCAACATCAAAGCCAATATCAGCAAACGCAGTTGCAATTACTTTTGCACCGCGATCATGGCCGTCTTGACCAAGCTTCACAACCAACATTCTTGGGCGGCGACCTTGCTCTTTGGTAAATTCTTCGATGTCACTTTGGATTTTCTCAAACCCTGCATCACCTTCGTAGGCTGCGCCATATACACCGGAAATTGACCGAATTTCAGCACGGTGGCGCGTAAAGACTTTCTCCATTGCGTCAGAAATCTCCCCAACCGTTGCCCTTGCTCGTGCGGCAACAACGCTCAATTCTAGTAAATTGGCGTCACCTGCAGCCCCTTCTGTAAGAGCAGTAAGAGCTGCCTGACAAGCGGCTTCGTCACGGGTTGCCTTAATTTTCTCAAGACGGGCGACTTGTTGGCGCAGGACTTCCTCGTTATCCACATCAAGAACTTCAATATTACTATCGTCTTTGTCCAATGTGTATTTATTCACACCGACAATAGTCTCTTCTCCGCGATCAATACTGGCTTGACGGCGGGCCGCAGATTCTTCGATTTGAAGTTTCGGCATACCGCTTTCAACAGCCTTAGTCATCCCGCCGAGTTCTTCGACTTCTTGAATAATTTTCCAAGCATCTTCGACCAGCGAATTTGTCAGGCTTTCCACATAATAGCTGCCACCAAGCGGGTCGATAACGTTCGAAACACCTGTTTCTTCAGCCAGAATAAGCTGCGTGTTCCGAGCGATACGGGCAGAGAAATCAGTTGGAAGCGCAATCGCTTCATCAAGCGCATTTGTGTGCAGGCTTTGTGTGCCGCCCATAACCGCAGCCATGGCCTCATATGCTGTTCTAATGACGTTATTATACGGATCTTGTTCAGTCAGGCTAACACCAGATGTCTGGCAATGAGTTCGGAGCATTAAGGATGCCGGATTTTGGGGATCGAACTGCTTCATAACACGTGTCCAAAGAACACGAGCTGCCCGCAATTTTGCAACTTCCATAAAGAAGTTCATGCCAATGGCAAAGAAGAAGCTCAAACGGGGTGCAAAATCATCGATTTTCAAACCTGTGGCCATTGCAGCGCGAGCATACTCCAACCCATCCGCAATAGTGAAGGCCAGTTCCTGAACCTGAGTCGCGCCAGCTTCCTGCATGTGGTAGCCGGAAATTGAGATGGAATTAAAGCGGGGCATATTTTTGGATGTATAGCCAATAATATCGCCAATAATCCTCATACTTGGTGTTGGCGGATATATATAGGTGTTGCGAACCATAAACTCTTTCAAGATATCGTTCTGAATTGTACCAGCCAACTGGTCAGGCGTGACGCCCTGCTCTTCGGCTGCAACGATATAGTTTGCCAAAATAGGCAACACGGCACCGTTCATAGTCATAGAGACCGACATCTTATCGAGCGGAATACTGTCAAACAGGATTTTCATATCCTCAACAGAATCAATCGCCACACCGGCCTTGCCCACATCACCAACAACACGTGGATGATCACTGTCATATCCGCGATGAGTTGCTAAATCGAAAGCAACAGATAGACCTTTTTGGCCTGCTGCCAAGTTACGTTTATAAAAAGCATTTGATGCTTCAGCCGTTGAAAAACCCGCATATTGGCGAATTGTCCAAGGTCTGTTTGCATACATAGTTGCCCGAACACCGCGTTTAAACGGGGCGAAACCAGGCAGCTCCTCTTCAAGCGGTAATTCCTTTACATCATCTGCGGTGTAAAGTGGCTTAACTGTAATTCCTTCAGGTGTTTCCCACTGCAGATCCTCAAGCGGTTTACCGCGAAGTTCTTTTTCAGCTAATTTTTCCCACTCTTTGCGACTAGGTTTTGGAAACTCACTCATCTTAAAATCCTCTTTTTTGGCGCGATCCTGCACCGTGGCACCCCTATTTGTCAATTTATGGCGCCAACTATCGTCTGAATTTGGTCGCAAGTATTTCATACTCCCGAGAGGACGACCATAGGATACTTTTACGGATAAAGCTAACGAACGTTTGGCTTCCTCCCACTTCAAACACTGTAAATAGATTCTCTTGTTCCAGATTTGCAGGAAACTTGGTATCACTGCACGGTGCGCAAATTACAAACCGTTTTTCGTTTTAACATAGGTCAGAATGCCCCAAATCTCCACTCGCACCTCTAGCGATTCCTTTAGCTCCATTACAGCTGTTCTTGGCCCAACGAATACCGGGAAAACCCATCTCGCGGTCGAACGTATGATGGGCTATAGCGATGGCATCATTGGCTTACCGCTCAGACTGTTGGCACGAGAAGTCTATGACCGGGTTGTTGCTCAAAAAGGGGCGGCTAATGTTGCCCTTGTCACAGGCGAAGAAAAAATCACGCCGCCACATGCGTCTTATTTCGTCTGCACGGTTGAGGCCATGCCTTTGGATCGAGGCTTTCAGTTCGTCGCCATTGACGAAATCCAACTGGCAGCCGACCCAGAGCGCGGTCACATTTTTACAGACCGGCTTTTATACGCCCGCGGAAAACAGGAAACCATGTTTCTCGGCGCTGAAACAATACGCGGCTGGATTAGACGGTTGGTGCCCGAAACAGAGTTCATCTCGCGGGACCGATTCTCTCTTTTATCCTATAAAGGCTCCAAAAAAATCTCACGGCTGCCGTCAAGAACAGCAATTGTTACATTTTCGACCAACGACGTTTATGCCATAGCTGAATTGGTTCGCAGGCAGCGCGGTGGCGCAGCAGTGGTCATGGGATCCCTTTCCCCGCGCACAAGAAATGCTCAAGTTGAAATGTATCAATCAGGTGATGTTGATTACCTTGTGGCAACGGATGCCATTGGTATGGGGCTCAACATGGATATTGATCATGTGGCGTTTGCCAGCACCTATAAATTTGATGGCATTAGTTCTCGCAGCCTAACTGCCGCAGAAATGGCGCAGATAGCGGGCCGCGCGGGCAGACATATGAACGACGGTAGTTTTGGGGTGACAGCAAACGTTGAACCTCTTGATGAAGAACTTATCGATCAAATCGAGGATCATAGATTTGAGCCTCTCAAAAACTTGCGTTGGCGTAGCAATGACTTGGCTTTCAATACCATTCGAGATTTGAGAAGAAGCCTCGAACGACCCCCAACATTTGGCGGATTAATCTCCCCACGAGAGCCTGATGATTATCGGACACTTGCCGCCTTGTCCGCAGACGAAGACATTCAACATTATTCACGTTCTCCCCAAAAAGTACGTCAATTATGGCAAGTGTGCCAAATTCCTGATTTCCGAAGAACCATGCATGATGTTCATGTGCGGCTTCTCAAAGAGATCTTCATAAATTTACAAGGTCCGGGCGGTAAGTTACCCACTGACTGGATATCAAGCCACCTAAACAGGTTAAAACGGACGGATGGCGACATTGATACTCTTGCAACACGTATTGCCCATACGCGCACATGGACGTATATTTCTCATGTCGCAGACTGGGTTGATGATTATAAGCATTGGCAAGACGTTGCGCGTAGCATAGAAGAGAACCTGTCAGATGCCCTACATGAGCAGCTGACTCAAAGATTTGTAGATCGACGCACTGCTGTTTTGGTGCGAAAACTGAAAGACAATAGTCAATTGGAAGCCGTGATTAACGAAACCGGTGATGTGCATGTAGAAGGCCATTTCATCGGAACATTAAATGGAATGCGTTTCACATCAGATATGTCTGTGAACAGCACCGAAGCCCGTACTTTAAAAAATATTGGCAACAAGACCGTGGTAAAAGAGATCACCGCCAGAGCCCAACAGATGGCCCTAGCTGAAGATGATGCTTTTACTTTAAACGGAGACGGTGAAGTCACATGGAATGACATGTTGGTTGGACGCCTGTCAAAAGGCGAGTCGGTATTAAAACCGAAAATCGCCTTGCTTGCCAGTGAACAGCTTAATGGCGCTCCTTTGGAAGCTGCCAACAAAAAGCTGGTCGATTGGATTTCTCAAGAAATTTCGAAACGATTGAACCCGTTGGTTAAATTGGCTGATTTACCACTGACTGGGTCTGCTCGCGGCATCGCTTTTCAAGTGAGCGAGAACCTTGGTGCATTGCCACGCTTCAAGCTGAATGATCAAATTCGAACTCTCGATAAAAAAGATTTCGGCCGCCTCAAATTTGGTGGTTTGCGAGTTGGTTATGAACACGTGTTTATGCCACTTTTACTCAAACCAGATCCAACAGCGTTAAGATGCCTATTGTGGTCCATTTTTGACGAACGGGAAACTATGCCCGCGCTGCCACCGGCTGGACGTGTCTCTTTTGAGGTTACTGAACGACTTCCAAGGGAATATTATTTAACAGCAGGTTATGCCTTGTTTAAAAACTTGGCCATTCGCTTAGATATGCTTGATCGTCTTGCAGGTTTGCTACGCCGGGCATCCCGCGGGTTGCTTGAACCAGACAAACCCACAGTAGCACCTGAAACTCCCAAAATTGAAGCTTCTGTTGAAGCACCTGCGGAAGCTGCCAGTGCTGATGAAAAACCTGCACCGACAGTTGAAGTTGCAGATGCTGATACAAGCGTTACTGCCCCGCCAGCACCGGCCGATGAAAATATCACGGCTGCACCTGAAGAGGTTACTGCGACATCTGAGCCTGAAAAGGAAGTTGAACCCGCCTCAGAAGACACGCCTGTAGAAGCTGCTCCAGAACCAGAAGCAGAGACGATTTCAGCCCCAGAAGCCCCTAAAGTTGAGGCTTCTGAAAAACCAAAACAAGCCGGCGGGAAGAAGAAAGATCTCCCACGGAACCTTGCCTTCAAACCAACACATGAAATGCTGTCTCTAGTCGGTACGACGAAAGAGCAATTCACACTTATCCTCGACCAACTTGGTTATGAGGCTAAGGGCGAAGGCGAAGAGCTCACATACAAACGTGCGTCCTTCAAAAAACGGAAACATAAGCCGGCGAATGCACCGGAAGGTAAGGCGCGCGGTAAACGTGGTGACGCACCTCAACACACGGGCAACAAACGCCCTGCAGCTGCGGCAAAACCTAAAGCCCGTGAAATGGACCCGGATTCGCCTTTTGCTATTTTGAAGACTTTAAACACTAAATAAGCCATGGACACAGGCACCACTCAAAAAGAAACCACAATCCGCGTAGATCGCTGGTTGTGGTTTGCGCGGTTCTTCAAAAGTAGAAGTATTGCGGCAAAAATGGTGCAAGGCCGGAAGATACGTGTCAATAGCGTCGTTATCGCTAAACCAAGCGTAAATCTGTCTGAAGGTGATGTGCTAACGTTTCCGCAAGGAACTGAAATCAGAGTGGTAAAGGTCTTGAAAATTGGTGCAAGGCGCGGACCGGCACCGGAAGCTCAGACTTTATACGAAGATCTGGCACCTAAGACATCCTCAGCTGAGGAAAAAAATGCGACAAAAGCCGCTACTGCTTTTGATAGGGAAGCCGGTTCTGGCCGACCAACAAAAGCCGATAGGCGTGCATTGGATAAATTCAAGCACAGTCATGATACCTAATGTACAGACTTTGCGTTTCTAGAAAGATAAATCATGGTTAGACAGAGTAATCTTGAACAATATTTCACCGCTTGGGATGAAGGCGATACAGGTTATTTCAAAGTCGCACCGATCAAATTGAAGGTCACTAGCTCTGCTCAAGATTTGGAAGCTGCAGCGAAAGAGACTGCCAAGGAAATTGAAGCCGAGGTGTCTTATGCATGGGATCTTGGCAAGTCAGAGAGTACAGCATGGTGGCTTGAATGGGGTGGTTTTGCCCTCGAAGAAGAAATTCCCTTTTACGCGGCAGTTTCTCTTCCCGAAGCCGAAGATAAAATCAAAGGCTTCGATCCTAAAAATAATGACTATGAATGCGACACTGTCGAAGAATTTAAAGAAATGCTCTTTAGTGCCTACGACGAAGACCTTGTGGCTTCGGATTTGAAACGCGGCTTTAAGTTGTGGTTGAAATCTCTGGATAAAAAAATACTAGAAGCCCTTGAAAGTGACCTTGTAAGCTGGACAAGCCGCGCACGCTAGTCTTGCGGCTATCATGACCCAAACGACTGCTTCGCTGCGTAAACGCGCGTGGCAGTCGTAATCCAACACATACCGCCAAATATACTCGCTATGATTCCAAAATAATCTGGCAGTAAACACAACAAAACAAAAACACATATTGTTTCTGCCCCCTCGGCTAATCCTCCCAAATAATACAAAGACTTTATGCCTCGAATATCAGTAGAAACTTTGTTCTTTTCCGCCATAACCGCATAGGCAAGGAATGTCGAAGTTGTGCCAATAAAGCTGAGAATAAGGAACGCTGCCGGAACGCCATTTTCAGGACGTGCGAGCGCAAAAGCAAAAATAATGGCGGCGTAAAAAATGAAATCACAGACAATATCAAGATATCCACCGAAGTCCGATAGAATCGATTGGCGCGCAACGGCCCCATCTAGCCCATCAAACAGCCGGTTTATTAAAATCAGTACCAGCGCTGCGAAATAGAATTCCAATGCAATCAATGGAACTGCAGCGAGGCCGATGCAAAACCCAAACACAGTGACCCAATTTGCAGGAATCCCCAACTTGGCTATCTTAGCACCAACGATATTTAAGGGTGGATCTATGACATGTCTTAACGCTGCGTCAAACATACTGGCTGGTACCACTCGCACATGAAGGAATTTGAATAAACAATACCTCTGTTAGGTACAATACAGGCTGAGAAAGTAAACAAGAATACACAATTCTCGCAAAAAATTGAATATTCACCTAAACTTCCAAAAGAATTTGAAAGATGTGACTTTCCCTAAGTTTCTATTAACTCTTACCTGCATAATATGCGGCAGTGAGTACGAGAGAAAAATAGCCCTTATGACAAAAAAATACGAAGCAGCAGTTTTTAACGAGGATGTATTGAATGCTCTAAAAGAAGGAGAGCACCACAAGAACCTTGACGATAACTGGGCTGACACACATTATTTCGACATCGAAGCTTCATCGATTGATGAAGCTTGGGAAATTGCGAATCGAAAATGGCGCGCTGGCCACGGTTTTGTTATCAAGGCAATTGAAGAAACTGCGCCTTAATAGCCCGCGTAATATGGATTTGTTCCGCCTGCGTGATCGGTCACATCGAGGACGCGTTCAATTGCAGGAACAGCTTTCGTAATTTCAACTTCAACACCTTGCTTCAAGGTTGCATCCGCCATTCCGCAACCTTGGCACCCTCCAGCCATTTCCACATATGCGACTTCCTCTTGGATGTCGATTAGTGTGATATAGCCGCCGTGGGCTGCAATGGCAGGATTAATACGTGTCTCTAGTAGAATGCGGATTGTTTGCGCATCGTCTGTGCGAAGGCCCGGACGATCTTCTTCATCCGCAGTGACTTCCGGCTCCATACGCTCAAACCGAACCCGGTGAATTTCTGGCACAAAATGCTTTAGAGTATTTTCGATCTTAATCTGAGTTCCAAAAGCTGGTGTGCTTAAACCGCTACTATCCATAGACAGGACAATTGTACCTTCAGAAGGGTCGTAACTTTTAAAGGCAACATCACCGCCATCTTCAAGTAATGGAGGGCGAATTCTTTCTTCAACAAGTTCCTTAACCGATTTAACTATTTCCAACTCTTCAGGGGAGTAGCTCCCCTCTTCATCGGCTTCCAGCGGGCCATTTATAACCGGCATTCCAGTCATATAGTGGTCCATGATCGCGGCAAGCACCATGGGTTTAAGTTGGATCCACAGCGATCCTTTTTCCTCCGTAGGAATTTTCGTAATTGTAACTTGGTCTTCACCAAGGTCAATTGCACGAACACCTGGAATATCAAATAAGCGCGCCGCCAAGGGTGATTTTTCCCGAGCGATCTTTTCATCTTCAAATGAGATTGAACCCGCAGGCATGACTTGCCGGCCTGGTAAAAACTGCATTTTATTCTCATCTGCCAACGGCAAGGTTTGAATAAACATGAAAAAACTCCACTCAGTCCAAAATAAACGATGCCTGTCAGCTATCAAATTTAAGCTGCAAGGACAAGCACTAACAAGACATTAGATATGCCGCGTCACATCACATACAAGGTACACCCTATACCGTTGCAACTGGATTTGCAGGTGATCCAACAGCTCCCGGTAGCCTTAAAGGGGGAGCGGTTAAGAAGAAACGGCTGCGATTGTTCCTTTTAAGCCAGTCATTTAGCGGCGTTAAATGCCAAAGTTCACCTAAATGAATACCCAACTTAAACAAACAATGTTCATGCAGGGGAAGGGCTGCACAGCATCCTTCTCCTTTTTCAGCCGGATAACTTTCCACAGCGTAATTATCTGCGATTAACAATGATAGCCCTGAATCTGTGATCCAGTTCAATAGTTTCGTATCGCGCCCGTTTAAAGCCGCGCATGATCCATGCAACTTGTCTTTGTCAGGTTGCCCGTTCATTTCAACAATCATCTGCGCGAAACCGGTATGCAGGCAGACCATATCGCCGTCTTCAACAGAGACATTATCAGCCTCCATAACTTGCATGAGCTGATCATACCCAACTAACGTCCTGTCTCTGCCAAATGTCCCTTCGAGATCTATCATAACACCTCGGCCTTGAACACCGACTTCGGCCATCCGTTCAATTCCAAGGGAACTGGCGTACATTTCACCGTTATTTGCAGATGTTCCTATATGGCTGTCCGCCCGATACCCGTTATAATAAACAGCTTCGGCTATACCATCGTCGTCGGCATCGAACTCTTGTCCCACATGAGACAACCCATCCCACTGCGTTGAATATTGTGTGTGTAAAAAGACGGCATCATCGCTGATGACATCTTTAAAATCTGGGTAATCTGCTGACAGCGCATAGTTTGAGTTTGGTTTTCCAGCCCGCAAAGTCGGTTGCAATTTTGGCGGGAACCGTCCTGAATTCAGAACATTTCCACCTGGAAGATCTAAAGGAAGACTTAGACAGAACCGTTCGCCGCATATGATTTCTTCTGCAGCAGTTCTGATTTTTGCAGGTGTCACCAAATTTAGACGGCCGTTTTGATCATCCTCTCCGAAGTCCCCCCAGTTCGACCCTTCTGGTCGGTTAACCCATCTTTTCACAGCTCATCCCTCTTCTTATCTTTATGTGAGACAATTAGGCTGCCATACGATTCCCAAATCCCATGGCAGCCTCATTATTAGTGGCGGAAGTTACTTCCTTTGCGATCAAGAATTCGCAAGCAACCGGCCCACTCCAGCGTATTTTTATCGCTTAAATCCGTAAATTGAGCGACAGCAGTTTCGCAAACATCTTTTGGTGGGATGATTAACTCTGATCCCCCCGCCAACGCTTCAATTTGGGATTGGCAGGATTTTTCAAGATAGAAAATACGGCGGAAAGCCTCCGATACTGTACTTCCAACTGTCAGCAAACCATGGTTTCTCAATATCATAGCGATATTGTCATCAAGATCTTTTACGAGACGTTCCCGTTCATCAAGATTAAGGGCAATCCCCTCGTATCCATGATAAGCGAGGCGATTGTAAAACATCATCGAATGCTGACTCAGCGGCAGCAAGCCCTGTTTTTGGGCGGAGACAGCCATTCCAGCAGTTGTATGCGTGTGAAGAACACAAGATACATCATGCCGGGCACCATGAACCGCGCTATGAATGGTGTAGCCCGCCGGATTTATCTTGAAGTTTGTATCTCCCAAAACATTTCCGTCAATATCTACTTTCACAAGGCTTGACGCAGAAATTTCATCGAAAAACAGCCCATATGGATTGATCAAAAATTGATCTTCTGTTCCGGGAACGCGGGCAGAAATATGGGTAAATATCATATCTGACATACCGTAGTGGGCCACAAGTTGATAGCATGCGGCAAGATCAACACGCATAGCCCATTCTTCATCAGATACCTTACCTTGCAGTGATGGCACCATATCAGCAATTAAATCGACACCCATTATTGTTTCCTTTCGTCTCGATGGTTTTATTTATTTGTTTCAAGCATTCACAGATTTCAACATATTCCGACCGATAACAAGCTGCTGGATCTGCGTCGTTCCCTCATAAAGTCTAAGCAGGCGAACATCACGGTAAAACCGTTCAACTTTATATTCAGACATGTAACCCGCGCCGCCGTGGATCTGGACGGCCTTATCAGCAATTCGGCCTGCGGCCTCAGTTGTGAACATTTTACAGCAGGCTGCCAGCATGGCGATGTCTTCATCATTGTCATACTTGTTCGCAGCGTCCATGGTCATGGATTTTCCGGCATACAAGTCTGCTTGACTGTCTGCAAGCATTGCCTGAACCAATTGAAATTCGCCGATCGCCTTGCCAAACTGCTTTCGTTCTGCAGCATAATTGAGCGCTTCTTGCAGAATGCGTTCTGAAATTCCGGTGGAAACTGAACTTAAATGCAAGCGTCCTCGATCCAGAACCCGCATGGCTGTATAAAAGCCCTGCCCTTCTTCGCCGCCCATTAACGCGCTCGCTGGAATCCTAACATCTTCAAAAATGACATCACTGGTTTTCGTCCCGCGCTGTCCCATTTTGTCGTCAGCTTTTCCGATAGTCACGCCCTGTGCTTTTGGATCAACAAGGAATGCCGAAATGCCACTCGCGCCTTTTTTGCTGGGATCTGTCCGTGCCATTACGGTCAACATCCCAGCCCGGAGTGCGTTTGTAATGAATCGTTTGGTGCCATTTAAAACATAGTCATCGCCGTCTTTAATGGCTGTTGTTTTTAACGAAGCCGCGTCAGATCCTGCGCCTGGCTCTGTTAAACAAAATGAAGAGCTAATCTCTCCGCTCGCAAGACGCGGCAGATATTCTTCTTTCTGCTCCTTGGTTCCCGTCATGATCAACCCTTGGCTTCCGATGCCAACAGTGGTACCGATGACCGAGCGAAACGAGATCGATGCATTGCAAAGTTCGTGTATAACCTGACATTCTTGGCTCATATTCAATCCAAGTCCGCCATATTCTTCTGGGATAGAGAGGCCAAACAAACCGAGTTCCCGCATCTCTTGAACGATGCTCTCTGGGACTTCATTTGTTTCTTCTACAATGTCTTCTGCAGGGATCAGCTTTTCACGGACAAAACGCGCGACTGCGTCTTTCACTTGCAAAAAGGTATCTTGATCGAGGGCCATGCACTTTTCCTTTTTTATTTTTTATATTTTGGCTAAACTCAGACTATAAGTGTAACCCCTGTCCGCATATGATTTCAACATTTCATACCAATGGAAAAAAAGATGACCGGTAAAAGAACACTTTATAGAGTTGGTATCTTGTCCACTTTGTTTTTATCGCTTTTAACTTTCAGCGAAAAGTCTGCGGCGGCGAAGAACGACAAAACAGTGATCACCATCGTCAGTGATGGCCTGACATCTAGCGGTTACATGCAGTCGCTTGCCATCGGGAAAACCTTGGGTGAGATTAGGCAACGGAAATTCACAGTTACCCCTGAAACATCTAGTCTCTTGCGCATTAAGATGCTGACAACGCAGCAAGCCGACTATTGCGCTTGTGGGATGGACAGTTATTTCGCTCAAGAAGGTCTTTTACAGTTTGAAACAGCAGAAACCGGTCCTCAGCCCATTCGGGTAATTCTGTCTTCCAGCGGGGAATTTCGCTACAATCTTGCCATTGCAAAAGACAGCCAGGTAAAAGATCTTTCTGACTTAAAAGGAAAACGGATTGCATGGATTAGAAATTCAGATCAGCTGAATGCCATCACCACAGCGTTTCTTTCCTATGCGAACACCAGTTGGGAAGACGTTCAAAAAATGACTTTCCCGGGATACGAAGCTGCCGTTGAAGGATTTGTCAAAAAGCAAATTGACGCGATCCTTATTTCCAACAATTCCCCGCAACTTGATGTGGTCATGCAAGGTCGGCGCAAAGCGTTTTTACCTCCGCTCTCGAATAAAAATCGGCAAAATTTGAGCCGTGTAAAAAGCATTGCCCCTTATTTGTCCCCTGTCGCTTCATTTTCTGATCCGCTAAAATGGCGCGGTTTTTCTCATCCCTACCCTGTCCTATTGACTACAGCCCAGAGAAATGAAGACGACGTTTATAACCTCATAAAGGCGATTTCAGAAAACCTTGACGCTATCCAAACCCATACGCCAAGCGCTGAGGGCTGGAACCTGTCTTGGCAAAATCTGACGTGGGTTATGCCTTATCACAAAGGGGCTATTAGATATTTTCAGGAAGTTGGTATTTGGAGTGACGCGGCCCAAGCCCACCAAAACAAACTGATCCGGCGCCAAGCGGCATTGATAAAAGCATTTAAAGACTTCAAGGCAACTAATCCTGAAGAAGACAGCTTTGTTTCTGGATGGCGGTACATCCGAGAAATAACGCTTGCTGAGTGAAAGTCTTTTTTCATCTCTCAACGTCATCTACTTGCTGACTAGACCTCTGTCGCTTATTGTGCGATTTCTGCTCAGTTTCTGGAAAGTTATTCTAAAATGAAAAAAGGCATTACCATTGCTATGGCAATCATTCTGGCATTATTTGTCGCTGGGATTATTGTGGTTTATTCCTCTATTGGAAATGTCATTTCAGAGACTATTGCCGCCAAGGGCAGCGAAATCACCCAAACCAATGTCACCTTAAATGAAGTGGAATACTCTGCAAATACAGGGCTTGCCACGCTAGTCCACATGCAGATTGAGAATCCCGCCGGCTTTGAAACAAAGTATGCCATAACGTTTGATAAGATTGAACTTTGGATTGATCCGGAAACCCTAAACACCAGTGTTATTCGGGTCAAAGCCATGACCTTAGTTGCACCTGAAATAGTTTATGAGATATCAGATCGTTCTGACAATTTGCGAACCTTGAAACGCTACATGGAAAACGCAGTTGTTAAAAACTCCCCGTACGGTCCAGATAAAAAAATCATAATTGAAAACTTTCACATGAAAAACGGGGTGGTTTTCGTTCAAACTGACGATCTCAACGGCAGCCGAAAAACAGCCAAACTTGCAGACTTGAAACTCACGAATATCGGCGGTGACGAGGGGGGACTATCCCCAAAGGACCTTAGTTTGCGTTTACTTCTACCGATCCTTCGCGAGACGACCATAGCAGCCCTTAACACCGATCTTTCTCTGTCAGATCAGGCGCGGAATATTCTCAATGGTGCTATGGACGAAACTGAGAGCGCCCTTCGCCTATTTAAAAACCTCCTAAAAAATTAAAACCCCTAATTTTTCGTGTTGACTCTTTTTGCTAAATCATATTTAACTTATTCATTAAATAAGAATTAGGTTAAATATGAAAATGGACCCGCTTTCCAATATATTTGCAGCTCTTGCAGATCCGACTCGACGGAAAATTCTGGAAATTTTGTCTTCTGGCGAAAAATCGACCGGCGAGCTTTCTGATCCCTTTTCTATTTCCGCACCGGCTATTTCCCGTCACCTTAAAGTTCTGGAAACTGCGGGACTGATTGAGCGAAAGGTCGATGCGCAATGGCGCAGATGCTCCCTCAACGCAGACGGCTTTAAACAGGCCAGTGACTGGGTCTCGCAATACCGAAGATTCTGGGAAGATCGATTTACCGCATTGGATACGTACCTAGAAGACATTAACTCACAAAAGGAGCCAATTGAATGAAACAGCATCAAAACATCGTTCCCGACACCGATTTCGAACTAGAAATCGAACGTGACTTCAATGCATCCATCGACACACTCTTTGATGCATGGACCAATCAGGAAGTGTTAAAAAAATGGATGGGCCCTCAAGGGATGTCCTGTCCTGATACCCGTTGCGATGCCAAATTGGGCGGCGACTATTGTTTCCCAATGATAAACCAAGCCGGTGACGTGCACACGGTAATTGGTACATTCACAGAATTTGCCCCCCCAAACAGCCTTTCCTTCACCTGGGGCTGGATCCAAGAAGACGGAAAGGCCGGGCATCAAATGGAAGTCTTTGTAAAATTTCTGGCTTTAGCGCCAAACAAAACAAGAATGACGCTCCTCCACACCAATTTAATTGATGCGGAATCCAAGAGCCGCCATGGAGAAGGATGGAATAGCACTCTTCTTTGCCTTAACGAATTCCTCTAAACCTACTGTCACTGAGCTTTTCGGTGCTTTCACTTATAATGTTTTATATTGCCGACGATCTTTTGAAGGTGCATAAGCTAAAGAACAACAACTGTTCGTTAGGGAAGCTCAGTGGCCAATTCAACAGTCAAATCCGATGATAGTCCATACCGCAGCGATAATCGCCGACAAGAACTGATGGCCGCAGCGGCCCACCTTTTCAATCAACGGGGATATGACGCGACGTCTATGCGCGATATTGCACGAGAAGCAGGCATGCTCGCCGGCTCTATGTATTATCATTTTCCGTCCAAAGATGATCTCATAATTGCGACATATGAAGAAGGAACCCGGCTTATTAGTGAAGCTGTGGTCAGCGCCACTGAAGGCTGCGCAGACCCTTGGGATCGCCTATTTAAGGCTGCATCTGCTCATATGAATACATTGTTCGGCGGCAATAACTTTTCAATCCTGCTCTGCGGTGACATATCACGGGCGGCACCGGCTTTGCGAATCCGTCTCATCGAAATTCGAGACAGTTATGATGAGTTGTTTATGGAATTGATCGAAAATTTACCCCTTCCTGATGATGTCGACCCAACACTTCTGAGACTTAGCCTTCTTGGATCTTTGAACTGGTCAGCAAGCTGGTATCGACCTGGCGGACAAACTCCTGAACAAATTGGAACTCTCTTTGTGAGACTGCTAAAGGACGGACTTCGGAGCCCCAAATCTTAATTCACACTTAAATTTTGTTATTTTTTTCTATTTACATATTGAAAATATAAAATATATTTGCAGTTAGATATTGATTATTGTACGCATACATACAATATTTCAATACAATACTGGATTGAAGTGGCAGGAAACATGTTACATATATAAGTAAATGTAACCGAGTGTCTTTTGAGAATAGTCACCGCTTTACGGCGGACGACAAATGCCAAAGATGGAAGCGAGTAGTAAAGTTGAACGAAATAAACACCAATATAACAGGTGCCGCAGAGGGTCGCACATCCCTGCCATCTGTTGTGATCCGTTTCGCCGGTGATTCTGGCGATGGTATACAAATAACAGGTAGTCGCTTTACAGATACAACAGCGCTCGCTGGAAACGACCTGGCAACTTTCCCTGATTTTCCTGCTGAAATTCGGGCGCCTATCGGGACGACTTTTGGTGTGTCCGCTTTCCAAATCAATTTTGGTGCCCGTCACATTGAAACTCACGGTGACGACCCTAACGTTTTGGTCGCCTTGAACCCTGCTGCCTTGAAAGTAAATATTGGACGCCTGCGCAAAGGCGGCTCGGTCATTCTTGATACAGGCGCGTTCAATGCACGGAACCTTAAAAAGGCAGGTTATGAGAGTAATCCTCTGGAAGATGGATCTCTTGATGATTTCAATCTTCTGGAAATTGACATCTCAAAAAGTGTTTTGGAATCGGTAAAAGAATTTGGCCTCAGTCAAAAAGACGGCCTTCGCTGTAAGAACTTCTGGGTTCTGGGTCTGGTTTATTGGATTTATGGCCGCAACCGTAAAGACACTGTTGACTGGCTTAAAAAGAAATTTGCCAAACGCCCTGAGCTTGCCGACGCAAATATTGCCGCGCTTAATGCGGGTCATATTTACGGTGAAGCTGCAGAGCTCGGTGATAGCATTGGTCTGTTCTCGGTTGAAGCTGCTGAAATGAAACCCGGCTTATACCGGACGATCACTGGCGGCGAAGCGTTAGCATGGGGATTAGTTGCGGGTGCGGAACTTGCTGGCCTTGATATATTCTTTGGCTCCTACCCAATTACTCCGGCCTCGCCCATATTGCATTCTCTCGCAAAAATGAAGCAATTTGGCGTCAAAACATTTCAGGCTGAAGATGAAATTGCTGCTATTTGTTCGGCAATCGGTGCGTCATATGCCGGTGCGCTTGGCATTACATCTTCATCAGGACCAGGGATTGCGCTGAAAGGTGAAGCCCTTGGCCTCGCGATTTCAACAGAATTGCCGTTGGTTATTGTGAACTCGCAGCGGGCAGGCCCTTCAACTGGACTGCCTACCAAAACTGAACAATCTGATTTGTATCAAGCCGTCTATGGCCGTAATGGCGATGCCCCTCTAGTTGTCTTGGCCGCCAATGGCCCCGGAGATTGCTTTGACACCGCGATCGAAGCTTGCCGTCTTGCAACCAAATACATGACCCCTGTCATGGTACTTACAGATGGCTATATCGGTAACGCTGCCGAGCCATGGCTTATCCCCTCCATGAAGGATAAAGATACCTTCAAGGTCGAACATACTACTGAGGCAGAAGGTTTCCTTCCCTTTAAACGGGACCCTGAAACACTTGCACGTAACTGGGCTATTCCTGGAACTCCTGGGCTTGAACACCGTATCGGCGGCATCGAGAAGGAAGAAGACACCGGACATATTTCTTATGAGCCAGAAAATCATCAACGGATGACGGACATCCGCCGCAATAAAATTCTTGGCATTGCCAATGATATTCCTGCAGCAAAGCCGGCCCAAGGCAACGAGGGCGGCACACTCGCAGTTGTCGGCTGGGGTTCAACATTTGGCCCAATTAGCCGCGCAGTAAGCAACAAGATTGCCCAGAATAAAGATGTATCTCACATCCATATTCGCAACATTTGGCCACTCCCTGCCAACCTTGGTGAACTGCTTGCAGGTTACGACAAGGTGATTGTTCCAGAAATGAACGATGGGCAACTAAAAACAGTTTTGCGTGATCAATATCTACTAGATGCGCAACCCGTAACTAAAGTAACAGGTCAGCCGTTCAAGATTGCAGAGATTGAAGCTGCTATCGACGCCGCGTTGGAGAGTTAAGATGAATGTCATTGCTACAAAAGATAAACTGAAACCAGCCGATTATGCTTCTGATCAAGAAGTTCGCTGGTGCCCAGGCTGCGGTGACTACGCCATTTTGAAGGCGGTTCAGCGCACGCTACCTGACTTGGATGTTGATAAAGAAAAATACGTCTTTGTCTCGGGCATTGGCTGTTCATCACGGTTCCCCTATTACATGTCTACTTATGGCTTCCATACCATTCATGGCCGGGCACCAGCCTTTGCCACAGGTATCAAAGTGACTAATCCTGAATTAGACGTCTGGATGGTTACGGGTGACGGTGATGGCTTTAGTATTGGTGGCAATCACATGTTGCACGCCTTGCGCCGTAACGTGGATATGCAAATCCTCCTGTGTAACAATGAAATTTACGGACTGACAAAGGGCCAATATTCCCCAACCTCAGCCACAGGACTTAGCACGCCATCATCACCAACAGGCTCGGTTGAAGCACCTCTGAAACCTTGTGTGTTTTCTTTGGGTGCAGGAGCACGATTTGTTGCTCGTGGCTTTGATATCCAGAAAACCCTTCCCGATATCTTCAAACGAGCGCATGCGCATAAGGGAACCTCGTTAATTGAGATCCTTCAAAATTGCATTGTCTACAACGATGCGGTTTTTGATGACGTTTTGTCCCGCAGCGTTGCCGCCGAGAAACAAATCCATGTCATGCATGGGGAGCCTCTCATTTTTGGTGCTGAAAAAGATAAAGGCTTGAGATTAAACCCGCAAACTTTGTCGTTGGAAGTTGTAACCATTGGCGAGAACGGCATAACCGAAGCCGCTCTTCTGGTTCATGACGAGAAAAACAGAATACTGGCCACCATGCTTGCTGATATGAGAGGTGAAGATTTCCCAACAGCATTTGGTGTTCTATTCTGTGATCCCGCTCCAACCTATGAAAGCGGTGTTGAATATCAGATGGAAGACGCCCAGAAGAAATCTTCTGCACCTTCCATAGATGCCCTGCTTCGCGACGGACACACCTGGGACGTCTAAAGTGATGACTTGGAAATTATAAAAGGCCGGTGAGTTCGCTCTCCGGCCTTTTTTGCTTTCAGTTGTGTTTTCGATTATGATTTTTGAAACGCGGGATGAATGCAGATGATTAAAAATGCGCGAAAACGCCTTATTAGCCGTAAACAAGAACTTCTAGCTATCATGGAAGCCAGTGAAACTGATGGCAAACCGGTCGAGCTGGATCAATCTCGCGTGGGAAGATTATCGCGCATGGACGCACTGCAAGGCCAAGCTATGGCCCAAGAGACTGAACGGCGACGCAAGAACGAGCTTAGCCGTATAGCAACTGCGCTAGAGCGTGTAGAATCTGGTGATTTTGGATTTTGTGTCAGTTGCGATGAAGAAATTTCATCAAAACGGCTGGAGATTGATCTGAGTACAGCGCTTTGTATTGGCTGTGCATCAGCAGCCGCCACTTAGTCCTCTTTATTCGTAGGCCGGTTCCGCTGACGGCTTTTTGCTTGCACGTAATTGAGGCCCGCAATAACGCCTCCCACAGGCAACACAATCACTGCGCCAAGCAATATATAATCAGCGGCCCAGCGAACTGAAGATAGGGCAACCGAATAAATCTGGCCGATTGTGCCGGTCAAATCTTCCAACAGCTCTAACGGCGTAATGTTAAATAACGTCAACATCCAACCAACGAGAAAAGAGCCGATCAGTAACTTGATAATGGTTGATCCCAAATTCTTCGGCATTGCGACACTTTTCCTTTAGATAACCTAGTGGTGTTGTGATTTGAATCATAATGCCGGATGCCAATAGGTACCAGCAGATTTTTCAGACAAGCTCAGAACAAATAAAAAGCCCGACCAATATGACCGGGCTTTTTGAGTGTTGGAGAGGCAAGCCTCCCCAGCTTTCTATTAACTTTCGTCGCTAACAATAATGCCTTTAAGAACCAGTTCATCAGATGTGTAATTCACGCCTGTATCTCCAAGGTCAGCACCACTGACAGTGATTGAGAAGTCAGCCGCTCCAGCATGATCAATTGTGATTGTGCCATCATCGATTTCAACTAGTTCCGCCCGTTCATCAGATGCTATTCCAAGCTCATCAAACAGTGCATCAAGGTTAATTGCATCTTCGTCTTCATTAAAGCCGAGGATCAAATCATCTCCATCAGTGCCTGCGTCTGAGAAGAAGTATTCATCTTCACCTTCACCGCCGATAAGAGTGTCATCGCCGCCATTACCATACAAGGCATCAGATCCCTCGCCGCTGATAAGGATTTCACTCTCATCAGAGCCTACAAGCTCGCTGCCTGATTGATACTGAACATCCACATGCGCGTCATCAGTCGCATCACCATCAGAAACTGTGTAATCAAAGTCACGCTCGCCAACATAGACATTGTCGATGTAACCACCCACAGTGCTGCTGCCTTCACTTCCTTGGAATTCAAGGCGAGTGACTTCTTCATCTCCATTTGCTTCGACTTCGAAGCTGAACTGCTGCCATCCGCGAACATTGCCTTCAAGTGTTGCAATAACTTCACCGTCCCATAGCACAGTCACTTCGTTTGTCGCGCTGCCACTTGTGGAACGAGGTGAGTACCAGAAGCTGACTGTTAGCATTTCACCCGCAGTTGTTGAAACATCCTGATACACATGAGAGATGCTTGACGTATAAGCCGCGCCCTCATCATTTGTACCTTCTCTATGAGAGTCCAATTCCATTTTGGTGTTGCCATCTTGAGCACCGATACCACCAGTACCACCGAACTGAAGTTCAATCGGTGCATTGGCTTCACCAAGATCAACCATCCAACCTGGAAGACTGTCATAAGTTGCCCAGCTAGATCCATGACCTCTATTCAAATCGGCACCATCAAGATCTTCAAAACTTCCGTTAGTAATCCGGTTATCACCTGGGAGATTAAGAATGAAGTCATCATCAAAGATAGCCGATGGGTCTGTCACGCCTTCGATTGTAAGTTCATCACCTTCATCGATATCTTCATCATTTGCCAGCAATGCTGATTTCGGAATAAGAATACCGCCTTCAAGTACATTTGTGATCACAATGTCATCAGCAGCAACGGGATCGTCATTTGAGCCATTGATGTTGATTGTAACTGTAGCGCTTTCCGATCCTTCAACAGAAGCTGAGTAATCAAATACTGCTGTTGCAACATCGCCGTCATCCAATGGATCCCAAGGAGAATAGTCTTCTTCTGGAATGTCCAACGTAACCGTCACAGCTTCTGGATCATTGGCATTAAAGACAAGAGAGCCATACTCATCATCACCATCAGTCAAAGTCATTGTCCAAACATCGCCAACTTGAACCCAATCAGCACTCGCAAAAGTAAGTGGTGCAGCGCCAATAAGAGGAAGTGTCAAAACCACATCACCAGGCGTATCAAACGTCGTTGTTTGTGCGTTTGGAATAAAGTCCTGACCGAGTGTCGCGGGCGTTGATGTAATGGTTTGCGTAACATCCGTGTCTTCATCTGTTGTGATCAGATCGTCGATCAGAACCGGAATTTCTACCGGGCCAGTACCATCATCCGTATGAACTGCAACAAACTCCATGTTAGTTGCAGTCAGCGTCCGGCCACCAATAGTGAGGGTGCCAGCGCCCGTTGCTTCAACTGTATTTGCGAAAAGGGCAATTGCCTCTTCATTTGCTGCAAACTCAGCATCCGTGAAGTAAAGCTCCAGGGTGTCACTGTCGTCGCCACCGTCATAGTCATCAAAAGTGCCGGGTGTGTTGTCTGCCATGGTCCAACGAAGCGTATCGTTGCCTTTACCACCGTTGACATCATCGTTCCCAGCGCCGCCGCTCATGGTATCGTCGTGTTTACCACCGTCCATGAAATCGTTGCCAGCTTCACCCATCATGAAGTCATTCTGATCGTTACCGAACATTCTATCGGAGCCACTATCGCCAAACATATCGTCGGCGCCGCGGCCACCTTTCATGAGATCGTTGTCAGACCCACCATCCATATAGTCGTCGCCGTTTTCGCCGTAGAGGCTATCACGTCCACTTCCGCCGTCGAGTGTATCGGCTTCGTCACCTGTCCAGATTTTATCGTTACCAGATCCGCCGTAAACGGTGTCAGATCCACTGTTTAGGAAATTATCGTCGAAACGGTCATTACCGCCGCCAAGGTCAGCATAATCGTCGCCGCTAGAGTTTGGACCGTCATTACCATTGTTGTTGCTGCCGCCCCAAACAGTGTCGTTTCCTTCACCGCCAAAGAGACGATCATTGCCAGCATCGCCTTTAATCAGATCACGGCCATTTCCGCCATACATCTGGTCATTGCCATCACCACCGAACATGTCATCGTCGTTGTTGCCGCCGTACATGCGGTCATGGCCGCCTTCACCGAACATTGTGTCGTCTTGGTTACGGCCGTACATGATGTCGTTGTCGCCAACAGCTCCGCCTTGGCCGCTGTCGCCGAACATGAGATCATTGCCAGATCCGCCGTCCATGAGATCATTACCGGATCCACCAAACATGGTGTCATCTTGGTAATTACCAAACATGTCATCGGCTTGATTGCCGCCATACATTAGGTCTTCGCCAGAGCCACCGTACATGTCGTCGTAGCCCGTGCCACCATACATGATGTCGTCATCTTCATTGCCTTCCATGAAGTCGTCGTCAGCATCGCCATGCATAGTGTCGTTGCCAAAACCACCGAACATGCTGTCGTCACCATCATTACCGCGCATGATGTCATTACCGGAACCACCAGCAACAACGTCTTCGCCGTGACCGGCAAGAATCAAGTCATCCCCGCCTTGGCCAAAGATCACATCATTGCCCCAGCCGCCATAAATCAAGTCCGCGCCGCCATAGTAAAACTCAACCTCGGAGCGCATTCCGTCTACGAAATCATAGGGATTATTATATGCTTCATACCAAATATCTAGATTTAAGAAGATAAGGCCCGGACCGCCTTGAAGGTAATATTCAGGAATATGGGCATTATCGCCAAAGATCACATCGTCACCGTCGCCAGCAACAATAATATCGCGCATGTAATCTTGGGGATCGCCGAAGGCTTGATCATTACCAAAGCCGCCATACATGAAATCACCTGGCCCCATTGGTGGGCCTTGGTCATTACCGTAACCGCCACTGAAATAAAGGTCATCGCCGATCAGAAGATCGCCTGTGCCGTGTTCAGTCGCGCCAGCTTCATTACCAATTTCCGTGCCTTCAGGGCCGTCAGGAAGGAATCTGGAGAAATCGTTACCGCGTTCTTCCTCTTCACCTGCACCGCGGCGACCGAAAATCACATCAGTACCAGAGCCACCAATTAAGATGTCCATGCCTTGATCATCGATGAGAACATCGCCGCCAGAGTTACCTTCTAGAATGTCGTTGCCTGAACCACCTTCGAGGTAATCGTTGTGAGC
>JQIA01000171.1_pt1 | contig 30055 bp, 28 predicted proteins | sample 811431 | NCBI WGS metagenome assembly JQIA01 (sample SAMN02998118, study PRJNA258478) | marine sediment metagenome | biome: marine; feature: seafloor; material: sediment; isolation source: oil-polluted sediment collected from 3 locations (0.5 km, 0.7 km and 0.9 km)... | place: USA: Gulf of Mexico ...
ATCAAAAGACCTATGTCTAGAATGTTCAATTTGACAAGTGTTTTTGAGTACATCATTTACGGATTCAATAATTACTCTTTTTCTAAGAATTACCTTGTCCACATAACTCATTGCTATCTTTTTCATGTTTTTACGAACTTTGGTTATAAGATGAATTCCATCTACGAATAACCTTTCGAACAAGTCTTTACCAATATAGCCTTTATCACCAAATAATTTGTCGTGAAATTTTTTCTGTTTAAGTGGAAATCTATCATCTACATTGGCTGGAGTAAACATAAAATCAATGATTTCCCCTTTGACATTGCAAACTAGATGAAGTTTAAACCCATAATACCATCCCATAGTTCCATAACTCTTTTTAGCAATGTCTTTAAATACTTGATGTTGTTTTTCTCTTTTATAATGGCATACCTTTAAAGGATTAGAATCTATAAAAGAAATACCTGTACAATCACCTAAGCAAAACATTTTCATAAAAACAGCTAAAGAACAGAAAATTTCTATAATTTTATCATCAGAAACCATAAGCAGGGTGTTTGTTAATGAATTGAAATTCAGTACTTTAATTTACTAAATATTCTGCTTTTTTCATACTAATAACTCATCTATTTTACGTCGAACTCACGTTAAATTAGAATAAATAAAAATATTCAATTTATAATAGATTAATAAAACAACTTCTAAAATTGATCTAAATAAGAATCAATAACTTATTTCTTATATTTGATACTTAACCAAAACAATTTTTATCATGGAAATGAATTTTTTAATACTTTTTGTAGCAGCTTTAATACCAATGGTTATTGGTTTTGTGTGGTATGGTCCATTATTCGGAAATGCGTGGATGCAAGAAATGAATTTTACAAAGGAATCTTTAGCAGGTCAAAATATGATTAAAGTATTTGTGCTTAGTTATATTTTTAGTCTTTTAGTAGCTTTCTTTTTAACCTTTATAGTAATACACCAAATGGGAGTAATGCAAGTTTTACAAGGAGAAATAGGTTTTGCTGAAGAAACAGGAGAAGCTTTTACGTTTTTTCAAAACTTTTTAGGTACTTATGGAGATCGTTTTAGAACTTTTGGTCATGGTGCTTTACACGGTGTAATGTCAGGTTTTATTTTTGTACTACCAATATTATCGATTATTGCAATGTTTGAAAGAAAAAGCGCTAAATATATTGCTATAAATTCGGGTTACTGGATTGTAACTTTAGCAATTATGGGCGGAATTATCTGTCAATGGATGTAGTTTAAATTAAATCTAGAAATATAAAATGCCGCTAAAAGCGGCATTTTATATATATTGTTAGGTGTTAATAACCAATTTTGGCTCTTACTCTTTGTAAAACATCATTAGCAACAATTGTTGCTTTTTTTGCTCCAATTGCTAAAGCTTCATCAATTTCATTTTTGTTTTCCATAAAATGAGTATAGCGTTCTCTAATTGTTGCAAATTTTTCTAAAATTAATAGATATAAAGCTTGTTTCGCATGTCCGTAACCATAATTTCCGCCTTCGTAGTTTGCTCTCATTTCTGAAATCTGTTCATCAGAAGCTAATAGTTTATAAAGCGCAAAGACATTATCCGTATCAGGATTTTTAGGGTCTTCCAACGCTAAACTATCCGTTTTAATACTCATTATTTGCTTTCTCAGTTTTTTATCAGGTAAGAAAATATTGATAATATTATTTCTAGATTTACTCATTTTTCCACCATCAGTTCCTGGAACCAACATTACGTGTTCTTGTATTCTTGCTTCAGGAGCCACTAATGTTTCACCAATTACATTGTTCAATCTATTGGCTACATCACGTGCCATTTCTAAATGTTGTAATTGATCTTTACCAACAGGTACAATTTCTGCATCATATAATAAAATATCAGCAGCCATTAACATTGGGTAGCTAAATAAGCCAGAATTTACATCTGACAACCTATCTGCTTTATCTTTAAAACTATGCGCTAATGTTAAACGTTGATATGGAAAATAACAACTTAAATACCAAGACAATTCTGTTACTTGAGGAATGTCACTTTGTCTATAAAAAACAGTTTTAGTAATATCTAAACCACATGCCAGCCAAGTAGCAGCAGTACTATAAGTGTTTTCTCTTAACTGATTTCCATCTTTAATTTGTGTTAAAGAATGCATATCAGCAATAAATAAAAAAGCTTCGTTTTTAGGTTCGTTTGCCATTTCTATAGCAGGTAAAATTGCACCTAATAAATTTCCTAAATGTGGTGTTCCTGTACTTTGTACTCCAGTTAAAATTCTTGACATTAAATTATATGTTTTTTTAAATCATGCAAAATGAAATATTAATTCAACAATTTACGTTTGAATCTAATACTTATTTCATTTAAGTGAACAAAAATAAGGTTTTGTTTAAGAAAACCAATCAAACAAAAGAATATTAGTACTTTTGAAACCTATGAGATTTCTAAAAATTCCTTTTTATTTAATTTGGCGAATATGGTTTTATTTTTTAATCATCGCATCCGTCATTATCATCTCTCCTTTATTATTTATTTTAACAGCTAAAGAAGAGTATTACCCTACTTTTTGGAAAATGATTAGAATCTGGGGTAAATTTCTAGTTTATGGAATGGGGTTTCGTATAAAAATACAGCATGATCAAATTACAGATAGAAATAAGAGTTATATGTTTTGCCCTAATCACGCCTCATTAATGGATCCATTTGTATTGATTGCAATCAGTAAAAATCCTATTGTTTTTGTTGGGAAGAAAGAATTAGTTAAAATTCCGATTTTTGGTTTTTTCTACAAGAGAGTCGTAATTATGGTGGATAGAAAAGACCCCGAAAGTAGAAAGAAAGTTTATGAAATGGCTAAGAAAAAATTAAGTAACGGAACAAGTATGGCAATTTTCCCTGAAGGATTAGTGCCTTCTGAAGATGTTGTTTTAGCACCTTTTAAAAATGGTGCTTTTAGTTTAGCAATAGAGTTTGAAATGCCGATTGTAACACAAGTCTATTACGATTGTAAAAGATTGTTTTCTTGGGATGTATTTAAGGGAAGACCTGGGGTATTTAGAGTTCATCAACATGATTTCATAGAAACTAAAGGTTTAAAGAAAGATGATATACCAAACCTAAAAGAGCAAGTTTTTAACCTAATTGAAACTGCTTTGAAAGGTGATGAAAAATATATGAAAGATACAAATAGACCCCAAAATGAGCCAGAAATTAAATCATCAATATAGTAATACTGAAGAGAAATTGAATGTAATTTCTCATGGTTTTGGCTTCGTTTTAAGTCTTATTGTATTTCCATTTTTAATCATTAAATCTTTTAGTTTTGATGGTTTTTGGAAACCTATAAGTTTTATTATTTATGGTTTAAGCTTAATCATTTTATATGCTGCATCCACTTTTTATCACGCAGCAAAAAATCCGAAGAAAAGAAGAAAACTTAATATTTTTGATCATGCAGCAATTTATGTGTTAATTGCTGGTAGTTATTCACCTTTTTGCTTGGTGGGTTTAGATTCTAATTTAGGTTGGTATATGTTTATTTTTGTTTGGTTATTTGCCTTAATAGGTATCGTATTAAAGCTTTTTTTTACAGGGAAATTTGATAAATTATCAACAGCTATGTATTTGTTAATGGGATGGCAGGTTGTTTTTTTTATAAAACCCTTGATGGCCAGTTTAACGTCTGAAGGTTTGCAATTTTTATTTGCTGGCGGAATTTTTTATTCAGTAGGCGCTGTTTTATATTCCATCAAAAAAATGCCTTATAATCATGCCATTTTTCATGTGTTTGTCTTACTTGGTAGTTTGAGTCATTTTATTGCTATTTACTATTTATAGAAATATTTATTGACTCTTACCAACTTTTAAAAGGAACTTTACTTAAGCTTGAGTTATAATATCTTTTATCACCAGTAACTTCTTTACCTAGCCATAAAGGTTTTTTAAAGAATTCATTTTCTGAATTCAACTCAACTTCAGCAACAATTAAACCTTGGTTATCACCGTAAAACTCATCAACTTCAAAAATATGGTTTTCACTTTTTATATAAAATCGTGTTTTATCAATAATTGAAGGTTCACATAATAAAAGTAGATGTTCTGCTTCCGTTTTATCAATCTCTTTTTCCCACTCAAAACGTGTCGTTCCAGATGAATTTGATTTTCCTTTAATAGTTATAAAAGCAGTATCATCAGCAATTCTAATTCTAACCGTTCTGTTTTTATCAGAATTTAAATACCCTTGTTTTAATGCTTTTTTCTGATAAAATTGGTTTTTAAAATCATCATTTTTCACTAAAAACTTTCTCTCAATTTCTAAACTCATAAATCTCTATTGATTTTTGTACTAATATACCTGTTTTTACCGTTAGGTTATAATTATTAAATATCTTTGATTTTATAAACAAACATATGAAAAAGTTATTTTTCCTCTTTCTATTTTCTCTCTCTTTACCAATCTTTTCTCAAATTGATTATAGTGGTTCTTGGGAGGATTTTTACTCTTATAATAATGTAAAAGATTTTGTAAAAGTTGATAATATCTTATATGCTTTAACAGATAACGCCGTTTTTACTTTTGATGAAATAACTTCAGAGACAAAAAAGTTTTCTTCTATACAGGGTTTGTCAGGTGAAACTACATCATCAATTCATTACAATGCTACTTTTAAACGATTGGTTATAGGTTATCAAAACGGATTAATTGAAGTAATTGATGAAAACGGTGCGATTACAATTTCATCCGATATTGTGAGTTTTACGCAATCTGGTGTAAAAAGTATCAATCATATTTCAGAATTTGGGAATACATTATATTTATCTACACCCTTTGCAATTGTTGAATATGATATAGAAAAATTAGAGTTTGGGGATACTTTTTTTATAGGAAATAGTTCTACATCTTTAGAAATCAATAAAACATTAATTTTTAATGATAAAATTTACGCTGTAACTGAAGATGGAATTTTATCGGCAAATGTTACCAGTAATCTTTTAATTGATTTTAACAATTGGAAACAAGTATTTTCTGGTCGTAATTTTAGTGAAATTTCTGTTTTTAATAATCGAATATATGTTGTTGAAGGCAGTACCTTATTTCAATTTAATAATTCTAACTTAACAGAGGTTAAAGATTATTCTGATACTATTTTAGGATTACAATCATCTAATTCTAACTTAACGGTTACTCTAAATAAAAGTGCAATTATTTTAGATTCAGGAAACAATCAAGTAAATGTTTTAAATACGTCTTCAAACTTTGAATTTACTTTAAATACTGCTTTTATAGAGGGTGATACAGCGTATCTTGCTACAAAAGAATTTGGTGTTTTAAAATCAAATTTAGGTATATTAGATACTTATGAAGAAATTCATCCAGAAGGACCTTTTTCTAATGAGGTTTTTTCTATTGATGTTAATGACAATAATCTTTGGGTTGTTTATGGAGGTTATGATGCAACTTATACACCATCACTAAACAAACAGGGCTTTAGTCATTTTAATGGAGAAAACTGGATAAATACAAAGTTTAGTGAAGATTTTCCAGTTATAGATTTAAATTATATTTCTATAGATCCTAATGCAGAGAATAGAGTTTTTATTAGTTCTTTTGGTGATGGTAGAAACATAACTAATGTATCTACAGGTGGTTTGTTAGTGGTGGAAAATGATGAAATAAATACGTTTTACAACCATTTAAATAGTCCTTTAGAAGATATTGTAGCTAATATTGCAAATAGAGTAACCATCAGAATTAGCGGGACAGTTTTTGATAGCCAAGGTAATTTGTGGATTACAAATATTGCTGTACCAAATGAGTTAAAGAAGTTATCACCTTCTGGGCAATGGAGTAGTTTTGATATGTCTTCTGTAAAAACAAGTGATGCAAATGGTTTAAGTGAGATGGCAGTGGATGGATCAAATAGTATTTGGTATGGTTCAAGAAGAAGTGGTGTTTTTGTGTTTAACGAGAATGGAAATAGAAAAAGAGCTTTAATTGCAACTCCAAATCTTGGTAATTTACCTGATACAGATGTATTATCTCTTGCTATAGATAAAAGCAATAGAGTTTGGTTAGGAACAAGAAGTGGTATGGTAGTTTACAGAAACGCATCTGGAGTCTTTGATGCTACTGTTTTAAATGCAGAGCCAGTAGTAATTGAAGAAAATGGAGTAGGAGAAAGATTGTTGGGAGATCAAAGGATTAATTCTATCGTTATTGATGGTGCTGATAATAAATGGTTTGGTACCGATAATGGAGGTGTAATTTATACAAATCCTTCAGGGCAAACAACATTAGCCAATTTTAGTACAGAGAATTCGCCCCTACCTTCAAATAGAATTTTAAAAATTAGAGCTGATAAAAGTAATGGTAAAGTTTATTTTGCAACGGATAAGGGTATTGTTGTTTACAATAGTCAGGTAGCAGCTTTTGGTGATGTTTTGGGAGATGTTTATGCATATCCAAATCCTGCTTTAATAAATCATGATATTGTTACGATTGATGGTAGAAAAGGAACACATTTGCCAAAAGGTACGAATGTAAAAATTTTAGATGTTGCCGGTAACTTAGTGTATGAAACAAATGTTGTGGAAGGTCAAGAATTACAAGGGGGCAAGGTTGTTTGGAACAAAAAAAACTTGGCAGGTAACATCGTAGCATCTGGTGTTTATATTGTTTTATTATCTAATGATGATGGTTCAGAAAATGCTACAACTAAAATTGCAATTGTAAATTAATGGCTCTTGTAAACACAAATGCAATTGTTTTGAGTTCACTAAAATATGGTGATACAAGCTTAATTATAAAATGCTATACAAAAGAAGAAGGTGTTAAGTCGTATTTAATTAGAGGTGTTTTAAAACCAAAAAAAAAGGGATTAAAAGCGGCACATTTTCAGCCATTAACGCAATTGAAAATTGTGGCAAAACACAATACTAAGAATACTTTAAACTCTATAATAGAGGTACAAGTAATACACCCTTATAAAACAATTCATACAGATATTGTAAAGCAATCTGTAGTCATGTTTTTATCCGAAGTTTTATCAAATTCGATACAAGAAGAAGAACAAAATACATCACTTTACGAATTTTTGGAAACTGCCTTTATTTGGCTAGATCTGCACGATAAAGTAGCTAATTTTCATTTGTTATTTTTATTAAATTTAACTGGTTTTTTAGGATTTTATCCTGATACGTCAGAAATCAATAAAAGAGGTTTTGATTTATTAGAAGGTTGTTTTTCTGATAGTATTCACGAAAAAAACGTTATTTCAAATAATGATTTTCATCAATTTAAAAAACTCTTGGGCATAATTTTTGATACTATAGAAAACGTATCTTATAGTAAAGATGAAAGGCAGTTAGTTTTGAAAGTTATTATTCAGTATTTTAAACTACATTTGGGCAGTTTTAGAGACCCGAAATCCTTACAAGTTTTAGAAATAGTATTTAGTTGATGATGAAGTATATTCTTTTTGTATTTGTAGTATTAATGAGTAGCATAAATTTTGCGCAAGAAATAAAAATCTTAGACAAAAAAACAGGGAAAACTGTAAAGGATGTTACTATCTATAATAAATCTAAAACCATAAGTTTAACTTCAAATAATACAGGTTTAGCAGATATTTCATCATTTGAAAAAAATGAAATAATTATATTTTCTCATTTATCTTTTGCAAAACGAAGTATAAGAAAATCAACTTTAAGAAAACAAAAATATATTGTTTATCTAAAAAAACAATCAGAAGAGTTAGATGAGGTTGTAATTTCTGTTTTTATGAGAGAAGAAAAAACAAAAAGACTAGCAGAACAAGTAGCTGTTCTTTCATCAAAAGATATTCAAAAATTATCTCCACAAACCTCTGCAGATTTATTAGCCACAATCCCGGGAATTAAAGTACAAAAATCTCAATTTGGAGGAGGAAGTCCTGTAATTAGAGGTATGGAATCTAATAGAGTCTTGTTGGTGGTTGATGGCGTTAGAATGAATAATGCTATTTATAGAAAAGGACATTTACAAAGTTCAATTACAATTGCACCCAACTTATTAGATAAAACAGAAGTCGTTTTTGGGCCATCATCTGTGATTTATGGTTCGGATGCTCTAGGTGGTGTAATTCATTATTATACAAAAACACCAAAGTTATCCGAAGAACAAAATGTTTCAAGTCAGTTTTTTTCTCGTTTTTCTAGTGTAAATCATGAAACAACAACAAATGTTTCTGCTGAGGTTAGTTTTGATAATTGGGCTTCCTTTACAAGTGTTTCGTATTCCGATTTTGGAGAACTAACAACAGGTAAAAATAGAAATCATGGTTTTTCTGATTTTGGAAAAGTATTTTATTATTCAGAGAATGTAAATGGGAATTATAATGAAAATCCAACTGTAAATACTAATCCTAATTTATTAAGAAATACTGGTTATAATCAAACTGATTTGTTGCAAAAGTTCTTTGTTCCGTTATCAAAAAATACGGATCTAAAAATTAATTTACAATATTCTATAGCTTCAAATATTCAAAGATTTGATCGGTTAACAGAACTAACAGATGTTTCTGATTCTTCTTCTTTAAAGTTTGCAGAATGGCATTACGGTCCTCAGAAAAGATTACTAGCTTCTACACAATTCTTGATTAATTCTAATAAAAATTGGTTAGAAAGAGGAACAGTTACTGTTGCCTATCAAAATATACAAGAAAGTAGAATTCAAAGAAAATTTGGTAGTTTAGATCGTTCTTATAGAGAAGAAGCTGTGAATGTTTTTGGTGTAAACGGAGATTTTTCTGTGCCTTTAACAGGAGATAAATCAAGAACTTTATCATATGGTTTTGAGTTTACGTACAATGATGTTTCTTCAGATTCTTATGGTAGAACATTAAATATTTCTAACGGAGAAATTAATGGTTTTTCTAATGTTTTTAAAGTACAATCTCGTTATCCTGATGGTGGAAGTGATTATTTTAGTTCTGCGGTTTATATAGATTACAGGCAAGATATTAATAGTAGATCAACTTTAAATTCAGGAATCAGGTTTACCAATACAAACTTGCATGCAACATGGATTGATGAAACATTTATTCAGCTTCCAGACAATGATATTAATGCAAATCATTCTGCAGTTACAGCTACTTTGGGGTATGTGTATAAGCCAAGCAGAAATTGGCAATTAAATAGTGTCTTATCTTCTGGTTTTCGCTCGCCAAATATAGATGATGTTGGTCGAGTTCGTGAAAAAAGTGGGAACGTTACAGTGCCAAATATTGATGTAAAACCAGAGTTTGCTTATAATGCAGAAATTGGAATTCAAAAATATTTTAATGCTAGGAAATTTCGTCTGAGTGCAAATGTATTTTATACCTTGTTAGATAGCTATATTATTAGAGATAATTTTACCCTTAATGGGAATAATCTAGTTTTATTTGATGGTGAGTATGGTAATGCAGTTGCCAATCAAAATAGAGGGAATGCGTTTATTACAGGGTATACAATTAGTTATTTAGGAAAGCTCTCTAATACTTGGAATACATCAGGTTTTATAACTTACACAAAAGGAAGAACCTATGATTCAGAAGAACCAATGTCTTCTATTCCACCTTTATTTGGTCAGTTTGAAGTGAATTATAAAAAAGATAAAATTGAAGTCGGAGCAGCATTAAGGTTTAATAGCAAAAAGGATATTGCTGATTTTAATTTTACAGAAGGGATTGATAATCATGATTTAACACCTATTGTGGATAATACAATAATCGACGAAGACGCAACTAATTATGTTGATAAATATTATGGTTCACCAAGTTGGATGACCATTGGTGTAAATGGTAGCTACTCAGTAAATGAAAACTTTTCTGTACAAGCAAAGTTAGATAATATTCTTGATGAACATTATATCGAGTTTGCTTCCGGAATTTCTTCTCCTGGAAGAAATTTATCCGTTTCTTTTGTAGCTAATTTTTAAAAAATATTAACGAGTTTAATCAATAAAAAAGTACCTGTTATAAATGAAGAATCCAAAACTTTGGAAACAAGAAATTAAATTTCATTTAGGGTTAAATGTTTTAATTGCAGTTTTTATAACAATGGCATCTTATGCACATTACCCTTATGGTAATTTAAAAACCTTTGTTATATATTGTTCTCATTTTTTATTACTTCAATTTTCAATATTTGGCTTCGTTTATTTATTTAGTTTATTTCAGAAAGTATTTCAAATTTTATTTCCATTAATTTTTATAGTTCTCGTTTCTTTATCTTTTTGGGTTTACACACAAGACATTACTATAAGTACCGGCATGATTCAAGTAATTTTGGAAGCTAATTTAGATATAGCTTTAGATGTTCTTAGTTTAGAATCTATAACTTATTTAATAATTTCCTCAAGTTGTTTATTCTTTTTTATGAAAAAATTTAGAAAGTTAAGCAAGAGTCGTATTAAATCTCCTCTTTTTCTGGTTGCTATTCTTGCTATTTCAACATTTTTTTTAGTTGAAAATTATAAATTTGGCGCATTTAAAAGAAGGCTTCCTTACAATGTTTATTTTGGATTATTAGAGTATTCTAAGAAGCCAAATTTAAAATTAAAGGAAGTAAAAGGAAAGGTTATATCTAATGAAAAAGATTTACAAATAATTTTTGTTCTAGGAGAATCTGTAAGAGCAGATCATTTATCTCTTAATGGATATACTAGATTTACAACCCCTTCGCTTTCTAATCAAGAAAACGTAGTTTCTTTTAATAAAGTATACACTCCTTTAACGTATACAGCTATAAGTGTTCCTCAAATATTAACTAGTAAATCTATTAAAGACATAGATAACTCAGAAGATATTAGTTTATTTAGTGTGCTTAGAAAAGCAAATTTCTATACAGAATGGATTGGTAACCAATCTTTAGAAAAGAGTTATAAAGATATCGTTGAGTCTAATGAGTCTGTAACTGTTATTGATAAATTTCATTCTGTTTTAAGTTTTAAGAAAGAAAAAGATTTAAGTCTATTAAATCATTTTTCATTAGATGATTCTTTATCAAAAAATAAAATTACTACAATACACATGATTGGTAGTCATTGGTATTATAATAGTAGATTTGATAGTGATCTCAAATATTTTAAACCTATTACTTCTAGTAAATATATTGGTTCATCATCAGCAGAAGAAATTATTAATTCTTATGATAATACGATCTTGTACTTAGATTCTTTTTTAAATAACTTAATTGATAAGTTGAAAAAAAGTGATAAAAAAACAATTCTAATATATTTATCGGACCATGGAGAAATTTTGGGCGAAGATGGTAGATGGATGCACGCACAAGGGCATAATGCATCAAAAAATCCTGCAATGTTAGTTTGGTATTCTAATAATTTTCAAAAAAGTTATCCTTTAAAAATCAATAATCTTAAGACTCATAAAAAAGATTCAATTACAACAGATTTTCTATATCACAGTGTTTTAGATATTGCTGAAATAGAAAATTTTAAGTATATTAAAAGTCAAAGTATTTTTAATTAAGAATTATGATTTCTTCTTTTTTCCTTCTTCAGTGTAATTATCATTTAAAGCTCTTTCGGTTTTAATAATACTTACAACAATAGATAACATTACCAATACCATAGGTTGCCAGGTTAATTCTTTTGTAGAAAAACTAGCAAAAACCATTCCTGCAATAAAAGAAAAACCAGCATACATTAGTAAGTTTTTATTGAAAGTAGTGTTTGCGAAATTCCAAATACCTTCATTTTGCATTGCCTTAAAAGTTCTATACCCATACCAATTATTGATTTTCGTTGGTGGAAATTTCCAGAAAATAATACTCAATAAAAACAATAAACCATTCGTGGTTAAAACATATATAATAGGACTCATAATTCTAAGTTTTTTAGTTTTGTTTGTTGCTTGTTTACTTTTTTGGTCTTAATAATCCTTCTTGGGCAAAAGACGCAACTAATTTTCCATCCCTTGTAAAAATATTTCCTTTGGATAAACCTCTTGCTCCAAAAGCATTTGGAGATTCAGCGGAAAACAACATCCAATCTTCAAAATCAAAATCTCTAAAAAACCACATAGAATGATCTAAACTTGCCGTTTGGGTGTTTCCGAAATTGTAATTACTTGCGTTTGGATTAAAGGCAGCATTCAAAACATTATAATCAGAAATATAAGTAAGAATTTCTTGTTTTGTTCTGAAATCTAAATCTTGTTTTTCACCTTTTAAACGAAACCAAACTTGTTCTGTTGGCGGTAAATCTTCTGGTTGTAATGGATTTGGTATTCTAACGGGTTTAAACTCAATTGGTCTTTCAATGCTTAAAAAGTACTTCATAGATTTTGGTAAAAAATCTCCGAACTGTTCAAGCATGTCATCCCAACTTAACAACTCTTCTGGCTGTTTAATTCCAGGCTCTAATGTTGCTTGATGTTCAAAACCTTCTTCTTTTCTATGAAAGGAAGCCGCTAAAATAAAAATTGTTTTATCATTCTGACTTGCAGTAACTCTTCTTGTAGAAAAACTACCTCCATTTCTCATTTCTGCAACATGATATTTAATTGGGATTGTTAAATCTCCTGCTTCTAAAAAATAGGAATGTAAAGAATGTAAAAATCTATTTTCTGGTATTGTTCTATAAGCAGCATTTACAGCTTGGGCTAAAACTTGGCCACCAAAAACATGTGGACTTCCAATGGTAACACTATTTCCACTAAAGGTATTATCTCCTAAATCTTTTAAATTTAAAAGAGCTATTAAATCTTTGTTAGTTTTCATTTATAGGGATGCTTTAAAAGGAAATTTTTGTTGAAAAGGAGTTGGTTGAACTCGTTGTAAAAATAACTTTAAAATTTTATTTGTAATCGTTTTCTTATGACGAAGATACATGGTTAAATCTTGAGGAACTGCACCAACAGAGCTTTTTATTTCGCTAGCTGTTCTACCAAAATTAATGATTTTTATTTTTTTACTGATGGCGATTTCAATGTAATCATACAACATTCTTTGGTAAATTGCATATTCTCTGTTTAATTGATAATCTATACCTACAAAGTGCGCGTCTAAAGATTCTTTATTGATAACACCAGAGACGAAACCTACAATTTTATCATCTAACCAATAAGATTTTAAGATATAATCATCACCAAATTTATCTTTTAAATCTCTATATGTTTCTAAATTAAAAGTACCTAAATTAAATGCTGCATTCGAAGCAACTTTTTCATATAAAGCGGTCATTTTAGGTAACTTTTGATCAATGTTTTTTAAAGTAACTTCTTCAATTCTAATGTTTACACTTTGCTTAAAAGCTTTTTTTGCTTTTACTCTAAACTTCGTTTTCATTGATGCTAAATAATCATCAAAACTTAACCAATTATCTTCCAACTGAAACTGCATATTAGGTTCTACAGAAAACGTATGATATTTAAAATCTTTTAATTCATCAGTTATAAGTAGTGATTCATTCGCGAAGTCCTTTAATAAAAAAGCATCAATTTGATTTTTTAATTTTTTATCAGAATTCACAAAATGATTTAGACTTTCTGCGAGTTCTTTTATAATCGCTTTTTTATCCTGATTTTCTTTTATAAAAACACCATGTTCTCCAGTCACAAACGTGTTTCCACAGATTAATAATTTTAATGGTTTTTTATCAGGAAATACATGTAGTTTTCTTCCAATATCTTTTAAAAATTCGAAATCATTTTTAATTGAATTTAAATAAAAATCAATAATTTTTAAACTAGCAAAAGCGGTTGGTTTATTATTTTTATCAACCAAAACAATATAAGAAAAAATTATTTCTGGGTGATTTTTCTCTACAGATTTTAAAAAATTTGGATGAAAATAGATGTTTTTAGTACAGCCTAAATCCTCCCAAGTTTGGGAAGGAATTTCATCTATAGAAGAGAAAAATAATGCGGTATTTGTGTTTGTGCAACAGATCAAATTAATTCATATAATGTGTTAAGTTTTCCGGCCCTTCTAAAATGGTTCTTTTAATTTGCATAGTTCCGTTTTCTTGCGTAATAATATGCCATTTTATTAAACAAATTTCGTTATTCTCAATTTCTATTCCTGTAATAGATCTTGGGTGTATACAGCTTCCATCATTAAAAAAAGGAATTTCATTTTTATCAGGAAAGCGTGGTCTGTGTGTGTGCCCTGTAATCATCATCTGATTATTGTTTTCTTCAATCCATTTTTCTAGTTTATACTCAACTTTTATACGTTCTTTAAAGTTTTGAGCAGGACTTGTTGGATCTGAAAAGCCTAATATTTGTAAAGGTTTCCAAAGTACTTTTACCAAGAAACTGCTAAATCTCCAAAAAACATAATTAAACCAATCTGCTTGATGCCCGTGTAACAGAAAAATTCCTTTTCCTGTATTTTCATCTTCTAAAACAATAGCTTCAGAAAAGGATGCACCTATTAGTAGCTCTTTCTTAGTGTTTGTTACAGAGTCGTAATAATAATGTAAGTTCTTACGAATTACAGTAGGATTTTTATATTTCATGTCATGGTTTCCCCAAATGAAGTGCAATCGGTTTTTCTCATGAAACTTTTTAAGCAACAAATAAATATGTTTATTGGCTCTAAAAATATTTATAAAATTTCTGTTTTCCCAAAGTTCATCTCCATCACCTAACTCAATATAGGTAAAGTCGTTGTTGTAATAATGCTCTAAAGCATGTTTAAACATATTTCTGTTATGAGCAAAATCATCAGCAAAACCATTGTCTCCTCTATGAGAATCGCTAAAAAACACGAATTTAGAATCTGCGTTAAAACAGATCCTTTTCGCATTTTTAAAAGCACGAGATATTCTTTTATTAGATGACATTTACTTTTTTTAGTAATCATAAAGATGCTAAAAAAAAGTGATTTGAGAAATTTTAGTTTTATAAGATAATGCTAATGTTTCTTTTTATAAGTGCTACCATACCATAAAAGAGTACCTGTAATTGATAAACTTCTATTGATGAGCGAATTATGATGTTTTGGTTTTTCTAATTAGAATCTATAAAATTGTTTTTTTTTAAAGAAAACTTTAATTAGTTGCATATGCAACTAATTAAAGTTTTTAGTTAGTTTTGCAAAGTGAAAAAAGACAACACAAATATTGATTTTGAGAATTCCATCGGACCATGGTTAGGAAAAACAGGGAAGATGGTTGATTATTTTATTCAAGAAACATTTAAATCAAAAAATCTAGATCTTACAAAAGAGCAAATGATTGTTCTAAAGAAATTACATGATCGAGATGGTTTGAATCAAAATGAATTGGCATTCTTAACATTAAGAAATAAATCTTCTTTAACCCGTTTATTAACTAAAATGGAGAAGAAGAATTATATTTTCAGAAAACAAAGTAAAGAAGATAAGCGTATTAAAAATGTATTCTTAACTGAGTTCGGAAAAGAGGTATTTGAGAAAACGAAACCTGTTATTAGAAATTTAATAGCAACGATGGAGCAAAATATTTCTTTAGAAGAAAAACAACAAATAATCAAAATATTTAAAAAAATACAAACTAATTTTTGCTCAAAAGCAGAACATATTTAACAAACGATACATGAGAAATACAATACTGGCCATTCTTGGAGTTTTAACTATTGTTGGAGCCATATTTTTAGGAAATTTTTTAATTGCTTTGAAGAATAAACCAAGGCCTAAATTCAATAAGCAGATAAAAACTGTGTTTGTAGATAATATAGAAAACAAAGAAATTCCTATTATTTTATCTGCCAACGGAAACTTAATTGCTAGAAATAAAATTGAAATTTTTTCTGAAGTTCAAGGTATTTTAAAATCATCTAAAAAACTTTTTAAAGCGGGAACAAATTATTACAGAGGAGAAACGCTGTTAAGTATTAATAGCGATGAGTTTTTGGCGGGGTTACAATCTCAGAAGAGTAATTTAAATAACTTAATTACTTCAATTTTACCAGACATTAGACTAGATTACTCATCAGAATTTAAAAAATGGGAAAGCTATTTACAAAGTTTTGACATGAATAAAACAACAGCTAAACTTCCAACCTTTTCTACTGATAAAGAAAAGTATTTTATAAGTGGTAGAGGTGTTTTAACTGCATATTATAATGTTAAAAATTTAGAGGTTCGTTTGTCTAAACATCAAATTAGAGCACCTTTTTCAGGGATATTAACAGAGGCTTTAGTGAACCCAGGGACTTTAGTTAGAGTAGGTCAGAAATTAGGTGAATTTATAGATCCAAGAGTTTATGAAATGGAAGTTTCTATCAACTCTGAGTTTGCAGATTTATTAAAAGTTGGTAATGCTGTAGCACTCACAAATTTAGGAAAAACGAAAAATTACACAGGTAAAGTTGTTCGTGTTAATGGTAAAGTAGATCAAATATCTCAAACAATAAAAGCATTTATTGATGTAAAACATCCGGATTTAAAAGAAGGAATGTTTTTAGAAGCAAATTTGGTTGCAAAATCAGAAACAGATGCTGTTGAGATTTCTAGAAAATTATTAGTAGACAATAATGCAGTTTATATTGTGAAAAATGATAGTGTTTTAAGTCTAGTAAAAGTAAATCCTGTTTATTTTGGATCTGAAAAAGTTGTCATAAAAGGGTTAGAAAATAATGATAAAATTTTAAGACAAACATTACCAGGAGCATTTGATGGAATGGTTGTGAAAATCAACAAAAAGAAATAAGCTATGAAAAAAATCATTACTTATTTTATTAAATACCCTGTTGCTGTAAATGTGATGATTATTGCGTTTATTGCCTTTGGTTTAGTCGGTGCTTTCAGTATGAAATCATCCTTTTTTCCTTTGGTAGATTCACAATTAATTAGAATTAGTTTGTCGTATCCAGGAGCGTCACCTTCCGAAATGGAAGAAGGTGTTGTTCTTAAAATAGAAGACAATTTAAAAGGAATTGTTGGCGTAGAAAGAGTAACTTCTGTTTCGAGAGAAAATTCTGCAAGCGTAAATGTAGAGGTAGAAAAAGGAAAAAATATTGATGTTGTTCTTTCTGATGTAAAAAATGCTGTAGATAGAGTTCCTTCTTTTCCTTCTGGTATGGAACCCGCTGTAATTGCAAAGGTAGAAACAGTAAGACCTACCATAAGTTTTACGGTTAGTGGAGAAAATGTTTCTTTAAAATCTTTAAAACAATATGCTAGAAAAGTTGAAAATGATATTAGGGGCCTTGAAGGAATTTCTCAAGTAGCATTATCTGGTTTTCCAGACGAAGAAATAGAAATTGCAGTAAGAGAGAATGATTTACGTGCCTATAATATGTCTTTTACAGAAGTTGCAACTGCAATTAGAAATTCTAATTTATTAATAACAGGTGGTAATATAAAGACGACTCAAGAAGATTATTTAATTAGAGCAAGTAACCGTTCTTATTATGGCGTAGAACTTCAAAGTTTAATTGTTAGAACAGACCCTAATGGTACAATTATTAGGCTAAAAGACATTGCTGTTGTAAAAGATGTTTGGTCAGAAAACCCTGATAGATTATATTATAATGGGAATTTAGCAATTAACATTACGGTAAGTAACACTAATAATGAAGACCTAGTTTCATCTGCAGAAAAAATTAAAGACTACATTCATCAATTTAATCAAGAACAACAAAATGTTCAGTTAAATATTTCTAGTGATGCTTCTATTACTTTAAATGGAAGAACCAAATTATTGATTGAAAATGGTATTGTTGGTATTCTTTTAGTACTATTTTTCTTAGCACTTTTCTTGAATTTACGTTTGGCAATTTGGGTTGCTTTCGGGTTGCCAATTTCATTTTTTGGGATGTTTATTTTTGCAGCTCAATTTGGGGTTACCATCAATGTTTTGTCGCTGTTTGGGATGATCATAGTAATCGGTATTTTGGTTGATGATGGAATTGTAATTGGAGAAAATATTTATCATCATTATTATGATCTAGGAAAATCTAAAATTCAAGCAGCTATAGATGGAACAATGGAGGTAATTCCGCCAATTGTTTCTGCAATCTTAACAACATTAATTGCTTTTTCAACCTTCTTTTTTGTGGATGGTAGAATCGGTAGTTTCTTTGGTGAAGTATCTACAATTGTAATGTTAACCTTAACGGTTTCTTTAATTGAAGCTTTAATAATTTTACCAGCACATATTGCACATTCTAAAGCTTTAGATAGAAAAAAATTAGAAAATGGAGAAGAAAAAAGGAAAAATGTAATTGATGCATTTTTTAAAAAAATAAACAAAGTTGCAGATTCAAGATTATGTGCGTTAAGAGATAATTATTATGTGCCGTTTTTAAAGTTTTCTTTAAAAAATAAAATATTTTCTTTTTCAATACCTATTGCAATTTTAATTTTCAGCATTTTAGCATTGATGGCTGGGGTGATAAAACAATCATTTTTTCCAAGGATAGCGAGTGATAGAGTGCAAATTACTTTAAATATGCCTCAAGGAACTAATGAGCAAATTACAGATTCTATTATTTCTTTTATAGAAGATAAAGTTTGGTTAACAAATACAGAGTTTACAGAAAAACAAACTGGAAATCAAGATGTTGTTGAGAATGTCATAAAAAGAGTTGGCCCTGGTAGTGCAAATGCTACCTTAACTGTGAATTTATTACCCGGAGAAGCAAGAGACTTTTCATCACCAGAAATAACAAATTCTATTAGAAGTAAAGTAGGTAAAGTATATGGTGTTGAGAGTTTAGTTTTTGGTTCTGGAGGAAATTTTGGTGGAAGCCCCGTTGCTGTTTCTTTATTAGGTAATAATATTACGGAGTTAAAAGCTGCTAAAAAGGAGTTGAAATTTGAGTTAGAAAACAATCAACTTTTAAAAGATGTTACAGATAATGATCCTGCAGGTATTAAAGAAATAAAGATTACTTTAAAAGACAATGCTTATTTATTAGGATTGAATTTACAATCTATAATGACACAAATTAGATATGGTTTCTTTGGCTTTCAAGCACAGCGTTTTCAGCGGGGCCAAGATGAAATAAAAGTTTGGGTACGTTATGATAAAAAAGATAGATCATCTATTAAGAATTTAGATGATATGAGAATTATTGCACCAAATGGAACTAGAATTCCGTTTTCCGAAATTGCAAATTATACGATTGAAAGAGGGGATATAGCAATAAATCACTTAAAAGGGAAAAGAGAAATACAAATTTCATCAGATTTAAAAGATGTAGAAACAAGTGCTACAGAAGTATTAGATGATATTAAGTCTAGGGTAATGCCAGAAATTCTTTCTAAATATCCAACAGTAACTCCTTTGTATGAAGGTCAAAATAGAGAAGCAGCTAAAGTTAAAAAATCTGCGGGTAGTGTTAGTTTGATAATCTTAGGACTAATTTATATTGTTATCGCATTTACTTTTAGATCTTATAGTCAACCCATTTTGTTAATCATAATGATTCCTTTTAGTATGATTGGCGTTATTTGGGGGCATTATTTGCATGATTTTCCAATTGGTATTTTATCCTTTTTAGGAATCATTGCCTTAATAGGAATTATGGTAAATGATGGTTTAGTTTTAATAGGTAAATTTAACACGTATTTAAAAGAAGGAATGACATTTAATAATGCAATTGTTGCTGCTGGTAGATCTCGTTTTAGAGCTATTGTCTTAACCTCTTTAACAACTGTAGCTGGTTTGGCTCCTTTATTATTAGAAAAAAGTAGACAGGCACAATTTTTAATTCCTATGGCAATTTCTATAGCCTATGGTATTGCTATTGCAACAATATTAACATTGGTCATATTACCTTTATTGTTATCCGTTTCTAATCATGTAAAGGTGGGAATTAAGTGGTTAAAGACAGATAGAAAAGTGACAAGAGAAGAAGTAGAAAGAGCTATTATAGAATCTAAATTTGACGAAAATGAAGATCATTAGAAATACAATATTAGTGGTCGGTTTTTTATCGACTTTACAAGGGGTTTCACAAGAAATCCTTACAAAAAAAGAAGCTCTAAGAATTACCTTAGAGAATAATTTCGGAATTAAAATAGCGAACAATAATTTAGAAGTTGCTAAAAATAATTCTAATATTTATAATACTGGTTTTTTACCAACAGCTTCTGTTTCATCTGGTGCAAATTACAGCAGAAATAATCAAACGAATACACCCCAAGTTGGAGATCCAGTTAGTTCTAATGGAGCAGTTACAAAATCATACAATGCAGCTTTAAATTTAAATTATACCATTTTTGATGGTTTGGGTAGAAAGTATAATTATCAACAATTATTAGAAACCTATAATTTAACAGAATTACAAGCTAAAGAAACAATTGAAAACACCTATTTACAGTTGTTTACAACCTATTTTCAAATTGCGCGTTTATCAGAAAATACAGATAATTTATCAGAAGCTTTAACCATTTCTATAAGACGTTTGCAACGTGCGACTTATCAGTATGAATATGGGCAGTCTACCAAGTTAGAATTGTTAAATGCAGAAGTTGATGTAAATAATGATAGCATTTCTGTAATTTCTGCGAAACAGCAATTAAATAATGCCAAACGTGGATTGAATATTGTTTTAGGAGTTGAGAAAGAAGTGAATTACAGTGTAGAAACGAATGTTGACTTTAATGAAATTATGAATTTTGATGATTTACAAAAGAAAACTTTAGCAAATAATTCGCTTTTAAAACAAAAGGAAAAAAACATTGCGATTAGCGAGTTTAATATCAAAATAAACAAATCTAATTATTTACCATCTTTAGGTTTTTCTAGTTCTTACGGATGGAATAAAAACGATAATGAAAACCTTGCAAATAGTTTTCAGCCAAAAGCAACTTCTTCAAATGGTTTTAATGCAGGTTTAAGTTTGTCTTGGAATTTGTTTGATGGTGGTTCTACAAAAACTAGAGTTGCCAATGCTAAAATTGCTTTAAATAATCAGCAAATAGTATTAGAGCAGCAGAAGGTTACAATCCAAAACAATTTAAAAAATACTTGGGAGAATTATAATAATCAACTTTTTATAATTGGAGCTCAAGAAAAAAATGTGTCGACCTCAAAAAATAATTTTGAAAGAACAGAAGAGCGTTACAAATTAGGACAAGTAACGTCTATAGAATTTAGACAAGCACAGATTAATTTAATCAATTCTAAAACGGCACTAAACAACGCAAAGTTTGATGCGAAGTTAATTCAGTTGCAATTACTACAGTTAAGTGGTGATATTTTAAATGTGAAGTTCTAAAAAAATAACTCCAAAGATTGACCCCTAATCAATCTCATGGAGCATAATATTTATAATAGGTTACATTTTTTATATAATTTTTCATATCAAAAATGTATTTATTACTTTGCTAAAGTATTCTTTTTGAGTAGTATATTGTATGATTTTTATCATTGTTTAAGAGCGATGAAATCTTATGTCTTTTCAGTATTAAATACAATTAAGAATTTTGTTTTCTCGATAAGTATTGTAGGTGTACTGATTTTTTATTTTCAAAGTGAAAGACATTTTAGAAGAATGAAAAGAGAATGATTTTTATCATATTTTAGAAAAATGAAACTCATTAACTTTACATTTTAAAATAAACAATGATGAATTTATTAAACTTACCCTTAGTTTCATGGGCAAATGGTACTATAATGATTGGCGTTTTTGCCTTAGTTGTTGTAGGCTTAGTTGTCGCAGTTTTTTTGTTGATGAATACTGATAAACCTAAAAAATAATAAATATTTTTGAATAATAAATTTGAGGTTTTCAGCCGATTTTTTATTACTAAATTTAGATAATCTTTATTATTAGATGATGTTTTATTATTTTTATGAAAATTAATATTACTAATCTTAAAAAAGTATTTAATGAATCAACTTGATGTAAGTTTTGGCTATTTATTTGAAGAAGCACTTATAGAAGAAATAAAACAAATAGGTCTTTACAAGAAGTACGCTGCTGATGAAACAATTATCGAAATCGGAGATTACATAAAGTCGATGCCATTATTACTAAATGGTGCTATAAAAATCTTGAGAGAAGATGAAAAAGGAGATGAATTAGTTTTGTATTATTTAGAAAAAGGGGATACCTGTGCTATGACACTTTCTTGCTGTATTGGGCAAGTAAAAAGTAAAATTAGAGCTGTTTCAGAAACAGAAGTAGAATTAATTATGTTACCCAAAGAAAAAATGGCTACTTGGTTAGGAACTTACAAAACCTGGCAGGCTTATATTCTACAAAGTTATCACAATAGAATGGATGAATTGTTAGAAGCTGTAGATACAATTGCTTTTTTAAAAATGGATGAACGTCTTTTTAAGTATTTGAAAGACAAAGCAATGGTTACACATAATGATGTTTTACAAGTAACACATAAAGAAATTTCAGAAGATTTACACACTTCTAGAGTTGTTATATCTAGACTTTTAAAAAAGTTAGAAAACGAAGGAAGAATTGATCTTTTTAGAAATAGTATAAAAGTTTTAGAACTGTAACTAATGTTACAAATTAAGAAATAAATAGATCTTATTTTTGATATAAAAATGATAAAATCACTTACTATATTAATCGTACTAGCCTTTATGGTTAGCTGTAAAGATTCTCAAAAACCATCTTACGCAACTAAGAAAGATATTTCGAAAACACAAAATCATCCGGGTAAAAAGTTAATGGAAACAAACTGTTATGTTTGCCACAGTTTAACTGCACCTGAAGAGAGTAGAATTGCGCCACCAATGATTGCCATAAAAAAACGTTATTCTATTGGTAATGATACAAAGGAAGCTTTTATAAATTCTATGCAAAATTGGATTAAAAATCCGACAGAAGAAAACGCGAAAATGTATGGAGCTGTAAAACGTTTTGGAGTAATGCCAAAACAAGGTTTTCCTGAAGAAACGATTAAGCAAATTGCTGACTATATGTTTGAGTTTGAAGTTGAAAAACCAGTTTGGTTTGATGACCATTATAAAGAGCAACATAGAAAAGGTAAGGGAATGGGAATGCAAAATAAAAAGCAATGAACTGACCTTGAAAATTTACCTTACAGTGAAAGAGGGTTAAAATACGCTCTTTCTACAAAATCTGTATTGGGTAAAAATTTAATGAGTAAAATTCAAAAAGAAGGAACTTTAGCCGCTTTAAATTTTTGTAATATTAAAGCATATTCTTTAACTGATAGTATGTCTGTTGTAAATAATACAATCATAAAAAGAGTCTCTGATAAGCCAAGAAATTATAATAACAAGGCAAATGCTAAAGAAAATGAATATATTTCTATTTTTAAGAATGATATAGAATCAAATAAAGAGTCAGAACCAATTGTTGTAGAAACTAAGGAAAAGGTAAGTTTCTATTATCCAATTAAAACAAATAGTATGTGTTTACAATGTCATGGAAAACCGACTTCAGACATTGAAATAAAAACATTAAAACATATAAATGAATTATATCCAAACGATTTAGCTACAGGTTATAGCGAAAATCAGGTGAGAGGTATTTGGAGTATCACTTTTCATCAATAGTATAAAATATTTTTTAAAATGAGTAGCTTTTCAGAAATTATACATCAAGATAAACCCGTTCTAGTCGATTTTTTCGCAGAATGGTGTGGGCCTTGTAAAATGATGAGCCCGATTTTAAAAGAAGTAAAAGATAGTTTAGGTGATAAAGTTTCTATTATTAAAATTGATGTTGATAAAAATAAATCTTTAGCAGCAAAGTACCAGGTAAAAGGTGTTCCCACTTTAATTTTATATAAATCGGGAAGGCAACTCTGGAGACAATCTGGAGCAGTACAGAAAAATAAGTTGGTTTCTATTATAAATAGTTTTGGTTGATTATTATAATAGAGTATGGTTGGAAAAGCATCTGATTAATTTCAGGTGCTTTTTATATTTTTAAAGACAGTCTAAGCTATAAAAACCACCACAGTTTTCTGTTCTCTTTTTAGAAAATTGAGTAATTAAATATGCAGTAGTAATTAAGTTTCTTAATTCACATAAATCTACAGAAAGTTCAGAGTGGTCATAAAGACGTCTGTTATCTTCATAAAGCACACTCAGCTTCTTTTCAGCACGTTTTAAACGCTCATTAGAGCGAACGATACCTACGTAATTAGTCATAATAGTTTTTACTTCATTTCTATCATGAGCAATTAATATCTTTTCCATGTTTTTAATAACCCCGCTATCATTCCAAACAGGAATGTCTTTTGGCATCTTAGCTTTAGTGTATTTTTTAGAAACATTTAAAAAAGCATTATGAGCATATACTAAACCTTCTAATAAAGAATTAGATGCTAATCTATTTCCACCATGCAAACCAGTTCTTGTCACTTCTCCACAAGCGTATAATTTCTTGATAGAGGTTTTTGCTTTTTTGTTGACATTAACACCTCCACAAATATAATGTGAGGCTGGTACAACAGGAATATAATCTTTTGTGACATCAATATTAAGAGAAGCACATTTTTCTGTAATATTAGGAAAATGTTCTCTAAATTTATGTTGATCTAATTGTGTACAATCTAAATATACATGAGGTTTTCCGCTCTTTTTTAGTTCATTATCTATGGCTCTTGCAACAATATCTCTGGATGCTAATTCTTCTCTTTCATCATAATTATGCATAAAAGAATTGCCATTGAAGTCTCTTAATTTAGCGCCAAAACCTCTAACAGCTTCAGAAATTAAAAAAGCAGGATATTCCCCTGGATTGTATAAAGCTGTTGGATGAAACTGAATAAATTCCATTTCAGAAATTTCTGCTTTTGCTCTATATGCAATTCCTATTCCGTCACCAGTAGCAACAACAGGGTTTGTTGTAGTTTCATATACTTGTCCGTTTCCACCAGAAGCTAAAACGGTAAACTTACTTACAAAGGTTTTTACTTTTGCGTTTTTTTCATCTAAAACATAAGCTCCATAACAAGAAATTTTGCCATTCCTTTTTGTTTTTCTCTTTTTAACTTGATGTTCAGTAATTAAGTCAATCGCATAATGATGCGTCAAAAAATCAATATTATCAAGTGCATTTACTTGTGCTAACAAAGCACGTTCAATTTCTGCGCCAGTAATATCTGTATGATGTAAAATTCTATTTTGAGAATGACCACCTTCACGACCTAAATCGTAATCTCCATTTTCATTTTCGTCAAATTTTGTTCCCCAATCAATTAATTCTTGTAATCTTTCTGGTGCATCATCTACTACCATTTTTACAACATCTTCATCACACAAACCATCTCCGGCTACTAATGTGTCATTTATATGTTGTTCAAAACTATCTACAGTTCTATTGTAAACAGTAGCAATTCCACCTTGTGCATACTTGGTGTTAGACTCACTTTGTTCATCTTTTGTAACGATCGTAATTTTTGCCTCTTTAAATTTTGTTGCAGTTTTAAGCGCAAAAGTTAATCCAGAAATACCAGAGCCAATCACCAAAAAATCAGTAAGAATTATGTTTTTATCAGCTAACATATTAAGTCTTTTATTTAGAAAGTTCTAACATTCTGTCAATAGGAATAATTGCCTTTTCACATAATTCTGCATCAACTTCAATATTTGGTAATTCGTGTTTTAAGCATAAATACAATTTTTTCATTGTATTCATTTTCATATAGGCGCACTCACTACAAGCACAGGTATTATCTTCCTTTGCAGGAGCTGGGATAATTATTTTATCAGGATTTTCTTGTAACATCTGAAACAAAATTCCTGCTTCTGTAGCTACAATAAACTTTTTCTTTTTACTGGTTTTTACATGATTTAGAAGCCCTGAAGTAGAACCAATATATTTAGCAACCTTTAGCATGTGTGCTTCAGATTCTGGATGCGCAATTAATTCAGCATCCGGATGTTCTTTATACAAGTCGATCAATTTTTCCATAGAAAAAGCTTCATGCACCATACAAGCTCCATCCCAAAGTAACATTTCTCTTCCTGTTTCTTTGTTTAAATAATCACCTAAATTTCTATCAGGAGCAAAAATAATTGGTTGGTCTTGAGGAATAGAATCGATTATTTTTCTAGCATTAGAAGATGTACAAACGTAATCACTTAAGGCTTTGATTTCTGCAGAACAATTTATATAAGTTACAACCAAATGATCTGGATGCAGTTTTTTAAATGCAGAAAAATCTTCTGGCGGACAAGAATCTGCCAAAGAACAACCTGCTAATAAATCTGGTAAAAGTACTTTTTTAGTCGGATTTAAAATTTTTGCAGTTTCTGCCATAAAATGAACTCCAGCAAAAACAATCATATCTGCATCTGTTTTAGCCGCTTGTTGTGCCAAAGCTAAACTATCACCAACAAAATCTGCAATTTCTTGAATCTCATCAATTTGATAATAATGAGCCAAAATAACGGCGTTTTTCTCTTTTTTTAGCTTTAGAATCTCCTCAACATAATTAATATTAGGAGTTTCAATATCTAAAAATCCTTTTTTGTTAAGATTTTTCTTAGCTTCAACTAAAGTTTCCATAAAAAGTGTTTATTTTGATCTTGAATGCAAATATAAACTCTATTTTTTTGGTAGGGAAATGATTGATGTTTTTCTATTAAATTATAACTATAATGCAGAGAATGTTGAATTTATCAGAAGACTTTTGGGAAAACAAGTACAAAACTAACAAGATTGGTTGGGATCTAGGAGAAGTTTCTCCACCGTTAAAAACCTATTTTGATCAGCTTATAAATAAAGATTTAAAAATTTTAATTCCTGGAGGTGGGAATTCTCATGAAGCTGAATATCTTTTTAAAAATGGATTCAAGAATGTGTATGTGGTAGATATTTCTAAAACTGCTTTAGAGAATATAAAAGATAGAATTCCTAGTTTTCCATCTTCACAGTTAATTCATGCTAATTTTTTTGATTTGAATCTTACTTTTGATTTGGTAATAGAACAAACTTTCTTCTGTGCAATAGATCCTAGTTTAAGAATGAGTTATGCAATGAAAATGAAGGAGTTGTTGCATGAGAAAGGTAAACTAGTTGGGTTGCTTTTTGATGCAGTCTTGAATGAAGATCATCCACCGTTTGGTGGAAATACAAAAGAGTATCTAACTTATTTTGAATCACATTTCACAATGGATGTTTTTACAAAATGTTATAATTCATTTCATAATAGACAAGAAATGGAGTTGTTTGTGAAGTTGATAAAAAAATAAAAAAAGAGCGCATTTATATTTTAATGCGCTCTTTTTTCAACTAAAATTTATATTGTAAAAAAGCAGAGAAGTTACGACCAGGTTCTGTAATTGGAGTTCTTCCAAAATTGGCTTGGTTTGTAAATGAAAAGTTTAAATGACTGTTATATCCTTTATCAAAAACATTTAAAACAGCAACACCTAAAGTTACATTCTTAATAGGTTTTCCTCCAAAACGAAGGTCTAAAGTTTGGTAACCGCTTGTTTCTGTTTCACCATAACTTTCAGAAATATTATCTTGCTTAGAAAGCATATTATATTGTGCATTTGCCCACAATTTTTCCTTTTCAAATCCCAAGGTAAACTTGGTTGTAAAAGGAGGTGTTAAGGGTAAGGATTCTTCTAAATCTTTGTTTTTTGTGTACACGTAAGAAAATTCAGTTTTAAAATTATAATTTTCTAGAAAATCTATTTGAGCCATCGCTTCAAAACCTGTTTTATATGCTTCGTCTAAATTCTGAAACACTTTTACGTTGGTAGGTGATGCTGTAGGGTTAAATTTTCTAGTAATCGTTGGGTCTACAATACCAACAATATAATTTTCGAAATAAGAATAGTAAACTGAAGTTTCATAATGAAAACTGTTAAAACCATTTTTAAGTTCTTCAAAACCTTTAAAACCTATTTCAAATTGATTATTTACTTCTGCCTTTAAATCAGGGTTTCCAATATATTCATAAGGGTCTTGTCCAACATTAAAATGATTTATAAAACGTTCTATCATATTTGCAGTTCTAATTCCACGACCATAAGCAGCTTCAAAAGTAAGTTTATCAGAGATTGCTTTTTTTATGGATACGTTTCCGCTAAAAGTATGTTCTATGCGCTTTTCTAAATTATACATTGCAGCAAAGTCAGCTTCTGGATCTTGTATATCAGACGTTACATTGTCATAACGAACTCCTGTTGTAAGAACCGTATTCTCATCTAAATTATATTTTGCTTCTGTAAAAAAACCAAGATCTGTGATGTAAGAATCTTGCCAAACTTTATCATTAAATGTCATCGGATTTGCAAGTGCAGTTCCATTCATGATTTTTACAAGTCTTGTTCTTTCACCATCTCTTGCAATATTCATGACATCAATTCCAGAAAATAGATTTAAATTTTCTGAAGGCTGCCAATTCATTTCTATTTTACCACCAATTGTTGTTGCTTCAACTCCCGATTCAGCTTCCATCATCATAAAAGAAGGTCTGTTGTCATTGCTCATTAAATGATCTACATAACTATGGTATGCTTTTGCAGAAATAGATTTTACAACTTCTCCAATATTTTCAATTTTATAGTCTACAGAAAGAATACTACTGTTATCATATTCAGTATCCATTGGTAAAGCAGCGTGAGAAACATCGCGTCCAAAAGATTGTCTCCAATCAATTTTTATACGTTGATTTTTCGTAAAATTATAACCTAGTTTAATTCCATAATCAGAACTTTTAAAAGACGAAGGGATTGTTGTTCCAAATCCATCTTTATAGTCACCAAAATCTCTATACCCAACATTGGCAACAATGTCAAATTTTTTATTGATATATTGTAATTCAGCTAAATTTACGATAGAGCTTCCATTGCTTTCATAACCAGCAGAAACTTTTCCGTGAAAACCAAAATCTTCTAGATTTGGTTTTTGTGTTACCAAATTAATAATCCCTCCAAAAGTAGCTCCATATCTAACTGTATAAGGGCCTTTTATAATTTCAATTTTCGAAACTTCTTCAGGAATAATATGTGTTGTTACTGGATCCATTCTGTTTGGGCACGCATGCATTGCTTTTGTACCACCATCGTATTGAATGTTTAATTGCTCGTATTGAGCACCTCTAAAAGAAGGGTCTATTGCATAATTTCCTCTTTTAATTACAGAGAAACCATTGATGTTATTAAATAAATCAGCAACATTTTTAGGTTGCACAATCTTTTTTTCATAATTATTTGAAGAAGAGCTAAATACAGGGTCTTTTTTTAATTTTCCTGTAACGATAACTTCATCTAGTTTTACTGTTTTTTGTTTAATACTATCTTTTTTAACCTTTTCTTTTTGTTGACTATAAGAAGTAGCAGAAATTAGGGTGCATAAAAGCACACTATAAAATATTTTCATTTTTAATTGTTTTAATTTGAAGTATGTATTGTTTTATAGGAATCCTATAAAATGAAAAAAACAATTACGCGTTTGGCGGATGAAAACAAGTCTCTAATAATTTAAAATTATATAGGTTTAAATAAGAGTAGGTAGGTTTATTCTGAAAAGTACTTGTACTTATATGATGAGAATACTGTTTTTGATTATATAATAAGATATCCTTAAAATCGATGAGTTCTATAGGTTGGTTTTTTTCTACATTATTAGTTTTAGTAATTTTTTTTAAATGACATGTACCATTACACTGTAATTCTGGTTTGTCTTTATTTTCACAAAGAGCTTCAATAAAACCAACAGTATCAATATTATAATAGATATACGTAATAGAAACTCTTAAACTATTGTAAAGTATAAGAATGCTAAATAACATTGGTAAAATAAATCTCCAACCCTTCATTGATACAAAAATAATACTTTTCTTTTTTTTTAAAACTGATTTTTGTCATAAAAAGACCTAAGACTCTTCTTTTAATGATTGTTGTTTACAATAAATTCTCAATGGAATTACTGTTGTAATATCAATGATTTTTGTTGTTTAATTAACTAATATTTCGTGTAAAAATAAGTACTAAATAACGTGAGTTCGACGTAAAATAGATGAGTTATCAGTATGAAAAAAGCAAAATATTTAGTAAATTAAAGTACTGAATTTCAATTTATTAACAAATACTCTACTTATGATTTCTGATGATAAAATTATAGAAATTTTCTGTTCTTTGGATGATTTTATGAAAGAATTTAACTCAAT